>BNJT01002419.1_pt1:0-65000 | contig 1926128 bp, 2169 predicted proteins | sample 8540491 | NCBI WGS metagenome assembly BNJT01 (sample SAMD00202455, study PRJDB9452) | human saliva metagenome | host: Homo sapiens
GATTTTATGGTATAATAAAGATAACGTTATACAAGGAAGTGTGCCATGACTCTTGATGTAAATAAAGAAGAATTAACAATTTTAGGGATTCCCTTTGATATCTTTTCAGATTTCGATACCGTCTGGTATGCTATTGGGTCATCAATGATTGAAAATTATGAACCTACTGTTCAAGATGTGATTGATTTAAAAACTTATGTTATCAACAAACGAAAGGAATTGAATATTGGTTAAAAATCAATACGAAGGCTATGAGTACATTGACCCCAATCACCAATATACCTATCCAAATTCTACAGTCTTAATCAACAAACAAAATATTACAAATATTGAAGAAGCCTATCGGAATGAGCATTTATTCGTTACTAGAAGGCTTGCAGACTTGCGCTTGAAAGTCATTAAAGTCTACTCCATTAGTGATATTTTTAGCCATTCATAAATATTTATTTCAAGATGTCTATGCTTGGGCGGGACAATATCGCAAGGTGAATATCTCAAAAAATGGGAATCCTTTTATGTCAATACAATCTTTCAGTACTGCCCAATCATATATAAACCGCCTTATTCATACCTATTATCAAACTGCTAATTCAAAAAGATGAGATTATTAAACAATTAGCAAAAAAATTCTTGATAATCTTAATTATTTCCATCCCTTTCGAGAAGGGAATGGACGAACTCAACGAGAAGTCATTCGTTCCTTAGCATTATCAAAAGGATACTCTGCACAAATACGTGTGGAGCAAGATGACGAGGTTTACAATCTTTATATGGACGGAACAGTCTATGGAGATTTAGGAAAGTTAGAAGAACTACTTGGTAAAAATACTGGAAAAAAAATTGTAAATTAGTCTACAAAAAAATACTTCTATGTTTTTTTAAATATCCTAAATATCACAGAAAATTATAACTTACCAAGGTTTAAATCATAATAGATAGACAAAAAAAGCTTCTGAAATCTAACATTTCAGAAGCTTTTTTTCTTGATCATAAAATGGTCGCAACTATTATTATTTTACATTAACAATATCACTGTTCAACAGGTAAGAAATTCCCTACAATAATCCCTACAATTCTAGGATCTTCATCATACGAAAGAAAAATATCTCGATATTTTGGATTGATAGAAACTAATCGTAAACCCTGTTCTTCCTGGTAAACTCTTTTAATGTATGTCTGATTATTGCAGACTACTGCATATACTGCACCATCATAATCGAACCCTGTTTCTCGAATAAGAGCTACAGATCCATTTTGATATTTGGGTTCCATTGAATCGCCAGATACCCATGAAGCAAAATCATGTGCTAGTTCTTCGTCAAAATAGACAGTATCATAGTTTTTGATCGTTGTACACCGAGGAACCGATACCAGCAGACATTTGTTCGTAAACATGGTATTCGTATAGTTTTTTTCTGACATTGAAACAATGTTCTTACATTTTTTTCTTTTTTTGAACTAGGCCTCTGACATAACTAAGTGCATTATTCTTACCTTCATCCGATAAAGTATTATATAGTCGGACGATTTCGACCTCTGTAAAAATAACCTTTTTGGAACATTTAGAATCTGCTCTAGTTGTTGCACTTTTTTTCTTTAGATGGTTGTTTTACTCCACGCTCCCATGCGGAATAAAGCTTGATAACTAATACCTAATCGATCCGCAATATCTTTTTTTGAGTCATTTGTAGCTCTTTTTCTACGAGCCTTTAGTTTTTTTCTGGTTGGTACATCATTTACCTCACATTAACAATAATTTCAATTCAGCTTTTTTTGTTTTTGCTTCTTTGTCTGTTAGCTTATTCTTATCCCAAACATAAGCTATTGATTTTTCCTCTATCATAAATGAGCCATACTTTTTAGATTGTCATGACAATTCTTAATTGTCTTCCAATTATCCTGATTTAAAAGTTCAGGTAACTCTTGGCTAGTAACGAAGCCTTTTTTAATTACTGATTGCTCAATCTTATTGATTAGAGAAGTCTGATAGTTGTTGAATTCCTTTATAATCTGTTCTTTGACACCGTGAAACAAAAGGAGTAGTGTGGCATTTTGTCCATCAATATAAGCATCAATAGCCTGTTTAATGGTACTTTCTTTTCCAGGATAATATTCTCTAAGAAGATCTAAAAGTCGAAAGAACAATGCCTGTTTTGAAACATCCAGACTGTTTTGAATCTGTTGAAAGGTGTCGCAACTATAATAAATCTTAGACAGCAAAACAATGTCAGGCATTAGTACGATAGCAGAGAAGATATTTGCTTCTCGCTCTAGTAGGCTTTCCTGATTATCAATAGATTCTGCAAAATAATTACCTTCATGCTCTAGTATAAAATGTCCTAGCTCGTGACACAGAGTGAAATTTTGCTTCACAATGGGATTATCCTTTTCATAGGAAAAACTAATGCCTAAGTCATCGATAATAGTTAATCCTTCAATCTTATGATTTGAGAAATGGTGACTAATTACTTGAATCTGATATTTTTGAATACAATGTTGAAAGAAGTAATTGAAATTATAGTTTAGTAATGAAATACCATGATTTTTCATATACTGATATAACACATGTTTTGTAGACTTACTTATTCTTGTATACAATTCATCCAAAGAATGATACCTCCTTTAAGTATAAAATACAAAACTAAACCAATTTGGTTGAATACATTGTATAAAAAAAGTGGACAATTGTCCACTCAAATATGTAAAAGTACCAAATTGGAAATAGGTTTTTTTCTACATTAATAATTCTTAACCATACATTTTAAATTTCTTATCTCATAATATCGGATACAATATGCTTTTTGTTTCAAATTCTATAACATTAAAATTCTAATCAAAATTAATATATCTAAATATCTGAATATATATTTAAACTATCAAATCTAACATAAATTATGAAAGTAAGTTAGCATATCCCTCTTCTAATTTTTAAAAAAATTAGCCTTATTATCGAGATCAATTATTCTAATTCTTTGATTTTTGAATTAACTTTTTTGAAAAATATCAGTATTATTTTTCTTTATCAATAGAGTACTCTCCAAAGAGTTCTGAGATACTCTTAATCAGTTTCTTTCTTTCTTTTTCCACTGTTGTCCCAGGATAAACTTTAAATACAAAATAAAATATAACATTCTCTCTCTCGAGGTATTTTTCAAAAATCATTCTAAAGTAACCATAGTCAGCAATTGATAAAGAATGTCCATAAAATATTACATTTTCAATATTTGAAGATAGCAATTTGTCAAATGTAATTCTAGAATTATTTTTTGTATTTAAATCTAGTGTTCTTGATATTTTGGCAAATATATACTCATCTTGCGTAGGTAATAATTTTTTTATCATCTATACCAAAAAAATCATCCCATTATTATTTGAAAGTTCCCCATGAATATTAATACTCTCGAATAGGTTTTTTTAAATAATTCTGGATCGCTACTCTTCTTCCAAGGCGTAGTATAATTAAATGAAAGAATATTAAATTTTTTTCATCAGTCGCAAAGTGGTTTCTATCATAATAAACTGAATTTAAAAATATCTTTAATATATGAGTCAGCATTTTTTTCATACTCCCCATTTGAAGATTTGATACTACGATTTAGATAGTTCTTAAAATCTAACTCTAGTTCATTTAATTCTGCTAACAATGTCTGAGCTACAAGAGGAAAAAAAGAACAGAGACTATTTTTCAAACATCTCTTGTTTTTGATTCTCCATATACCTGATTTGAATTTGAAATTTCGACATATTCTTCATTTAATATTTCTACTTTTTTTCCCTCAATTCCTTATATACTTTTTTTAGTTTCGTAGATATCTAACTGATTTAAATTTTTTTATTGAGAAGTGAATACGCTATAAATTGATAAATCCTATTAATTAAATCGTCTGTTTTGAAGTCTTCTATTTTTTTGCACAGTAGACTGGAGTTCTAAATGTACTATTTCGTTGTTCGGTGTATATGCTGAGTAGTGTATCACCAATTTTTTTCAACAATTTTTCAATGAATTTTTTTATCTTCTAAAAGTTCATCAGAAATCTGATTCTCTACTAAATACCACTCACTATTATGTATCATATTTTTTTATACAAGAAAAATAATGTACCACACGTTCAATTCTTGAATAATTTTTATATTTAGTATTTATAGTATGTTCAACTACAAACTTCGTATCATGGAAAAAAAATTCACTTCAGTTAAATATTCTTCTAAACCTAATTTTTATCGTATCAAACACTAAGGTTTCTTCAAAACTAGTCTTCTCAATTAAAAATAGTTTTTTTAAAAAAATTTTTTTCATAATTAGAAGGCAATCCGCAACTTAAATCAAAAACCATTACCAATTACTAAAAGACTTTTTTTGGCAACATATTTTTCAAGTAATTCTTCACTCATATTCGTTAATCTCCTACATTTTCTATTACCTTAATAATATTTTTTTAAAATAAATAGCTTTTAAATCTTTTTTACCTTCACTTTTTTTATTATTTATAGCTATCCCTACTAATTTTTTTATTTTTTTAAACGCCTTCTTTCGTTCTTCCATAAAATCAATCAATTCCTTTTTTTGAAGATCTCTTTTTTTCTTCCTCAGTTAATCCATTTGAATTCATACGAAATAGAAGTTCGATATTATTTAAGCTGTCATCTGACTTTTTCTTTTTTTCTGATTTTTCCAGTAAGGTAATCAGTACTAACTCCAAAAAGTAGTTGCTATTTGAGTTAATTTATCTAGTGATGGTGTTACTTTCCCATTTTTCCCAACGTGCGTAACTTTGCTGACTAATGTTTAGTTTTTTTGCTATCTCATTTTTGAGTCAAACCATCTCTCAAACGCAATGTTTTCAACCGTTCTCCAAATTCCATAATTATTTACCTTCAAAAAAATTAAATATTTTTTTCAAAAAAAACAGTTGACTTTACATCACATATGATGTAGAATATAAGTACATCAAACATGATGTATACGACTTCAAAAAAATATAGACTTTTAAGTCGAATACTGTTCATTGAAAATTAAATAAAAAGTGCGTCTGACAACCAGAGGACTGATCATCAGAACAACACATAAACTTCGTACCTTTATTGTAAATGTTTTGATATTAAAAGTCAAGTCCGTTTTGTGGTTGAAGTGAAGATAGAAAACAAGATTCAATTCTTGTGGGCTTCCACGCATTTCGGACTTTCGCACTTTTCCGAATAGTAAAAGTGAACTGGCTTCGCCAAAGGGCGTAAGAGAATCTTAAGGGTATGATCATGACTACCCAATGAGATTGGCTGGGAAAGCGATGGTAATTGATGCAAAGCACCTTGCTAAACGTTGCCACCGTGAAGGAGGGATCCTTCAACCAAATAACTTTTCTTTACTGCTGTCTATCATTGTTGATAGACCTACTCTCAAGCTACTAAGTTCTTTCCTTTTTTCACTTAGTAGCTTTTTTAATTATTACAATAAAGGATAAAAATATGACAAACATTTTTTCGCATTACAATGTAAGCGACTCTATGAAAACTATCTCTTTACCTATGGGATGTTTGATCGTTCAGAAAGTCTACTAGCTAAACTATATAGTCAAGCTCTGGTAGATATAGATCATTTAGCCTCTCAGGCAAAAGAAACAGGATTTGCTTATGGGGATATTGATACTTATAGTCGCATGTATAAACGCAAAAATTTTTTTAATCACTATTACTCAAGAGTTAAGAAACTAGCTTAACTCTTTTTCTTTTTACTCAAAATTTGAAAGGAGAATCCTATGATTCCAGAAACACTAAAAAAATGAAACCAGAATTTATCGGCCCAGCTTATTATGAAAAAAATTGGGGAAAGCTCCTCAGTCTGTATTTGGTAAAAAAGGAAAATACCAACGTCACATTCTAAACAGCGCAGAGCACGGCGCATTTCATGTCATCACACCAGCCTCTACAACGGTCTTTCCAGAAGATGCTCTAGTAGAAGCTGTTAACCCAATCTTTTTCTCAGACACTATTTTAAATGGTAAGAATGTTGCACCTTACCGCAATGTTTTTGCAGAAAAATTGGTACTTAAAAAAATAAGAAATAAAAAGGAGAAAATTACATGGCTAAAATTGGATTAAACTACGGAGAAAAACTACAAATTGCAGACAAAACCTATCGTGTCATTACAGATGGACTAGATGTCCCGGCAATCCTTGGAAAACTGACTTTCCGAGGCATTGAAGGTCCTGAAGTCATCTTTGAAGTAGATCAATCGCAACGAAATCCTGACGGATCATTTGTCCAAGTCAATACAGGCGAGATCCGTGGAATCGTTGTAGGGGTTCATTCTTCTGTCCAGCACGAAACCCTCTTTTTCACTATCGCAGACATGTCAGAGTCTGAAATTGAAGACCTGGGCATTAAATACCGTGAAGAAGTAGAATTAGAAGATATTGTTGTCGCCCATATTCACGTGAATAATCGGGATATCTTTAAACTCTTCGCCTCAAAAATCAAAAAGAAAACGGGAAGCACTCCAGTCAAGGAAACTAAGGAAGTGAAACAAACAGAAAATAAGAAAGATAATTAGGAGGTGATCACTCATGAAACTCTTTACCTATCGTGGGAAAAGAGTTCACGCTTTTCATCGCAATATCAAGGGAATCACATGGTTTATCTGGTGGTTTCCTTTTTTGTTGGTTTTCGCTTATTATATCTATCTTCATTTTGAACAACTAAAGGTTTACCCTTTGCCTCAGAGTTATTTCATTGGATCTGGAGTTCTACTGTCTGCGTTGCTTTCTTTAGGGATTAATTGGCTTTGTTACGAGAAGATTCTCTTCTTTCAAAAGCTCAATAGCCTCCGCATCCTCTCTCGTTTCTTATTAGAGAACAACCTATACCTGGTCAAGAAAGTCAAGCGAGAGAAAGGTATAGTTGAAAAGATTACACTTCCAATAGTCTACCTCAAACAAAGTCGCTATGAACTTCAAGTCAGTTTTATATTGGAAGGAAATAAATTTCAAGATCGATTTTTAAACCTTGGCTCAACTCTTGAAGTCATGTTCAACGGAGATTTTCGTGACAAGAGTTTTGATAAACGATTTGTAAAATATAAAATTGCCATCAATCGGATTGAGAGTCGCATTTCAATTGATCAAGTTGAAGTCAAAGGCACAAAGATCCGTCTTATGAAAGATGTCTACTGGGACTATGTCAAAGACTCCCATCTACTTGTTGGTGGCGGAACTGGTGGAGGAAAAACTGTCACTCTCATGTCCATCATCTACGCTTTATTAAAAGTCGGCTATATCGATATTTGTGATCCTAAAAACTCTGACTTGGCCTCTTTGAAAAAGCTACCTGTTTTCCACGGTCGAGTCTATTCTAGTAAAGAGGATATCATTAATTGCTTTAAAGAGAATGTCGAGTTTATGAAAGCGCTACGAAGTCTTAACATCTTTTCCAGACTATAGACCAGGTACCTATTACACCCATTACAACTTAAAACCTAAATTTCTTCTAGTAGATGAATGGGCAGCTCTCATAGCTAAGATTGACCGTGACTATAGCCAACAGTCGGAACTCATGGAATATCTAACCCAAATCGTTCTAGAGGGCCGTCAAGCTGGAGTATATGTGATCTTTGCTATGCAACGGCCAGATGGAGAATATATCAAGACTTCTCTTCGGGACAACTTTATGATGCGTCTTTCCGTTGGTCATTTAGAATCAACAGGCTATGACATGATGTTTGGGGATGCTAATAAAACCAAAGAATTTAAAAAGCTAGACGAGATTAATGGAGTGAAAGTAGTCGGTCGTGGTTATATTGCTTCAAGTGGGAATCTAGCTGGTGAGTTTTATTCGCCTTATATTCCACTTGACCAAGGATTTTCCTTCTATGATGAATACGCTAAAATCCCGATTATGGAATTTGAAGGAGAAGAATTTTCAGTCTTTGAGGAATACCTGGAGGAAAAGAAATCGAAAGAGGAAATTAAGGTAGATGAACAATTACAAGAACTAGAAATTCTTCATCGTCCTCTCAAAGAATTTGCGGATGAGCACAATCTAAAGATGCAAACTCTTCGAAAAATCATCCCTTATATGGAAGAGCACGGAGTCTCATTTGAACGTACTGATTCTGCTATTCTCATTAAACCTTTCCAAGAAAAGTTACTTCTTGAAATAATCGCTCAATTTGAGGAAGATGGACGTAAGTCATATCCAAAAGCTATTGAAGCGATTGTCAGTCATCATGGGCTAGGACAAGGGCAAGGGCAAGCCTGACCGCAGGTCAGGCGAAGACCGAAGCCCGCCGTTCCTGGCTCATGATGACAAGTAACCCCCGACTCTAATAGGGGGGTTACAATTGGCAAAAACGCCATACCAACCCCTCCTCATTCCTTGTGGGAGTTGGATTTTCGAATTTTAAAAAGTGTATCACTTTCGTTAAAAAAGTGTGTCACTTAGTTAGAAAGAGGTGTTGCGATGAATGGACAAAATTAGTCCTTTTTATATCAAGAAATTCCGAAAACATACAGGCCTCAGTCAAAAAGATTTTGCACAAGCTGTGGATCTTCCAACTAGAACCTATCGCTCTTATGAAGCTGGCGAAAGAGGTCTAACCATTGATAAGTTTAGAGAACTAAAAGAAAAACTGGGTTACCACAAAGACTGTGAACGAGACAGCCTTCGGGCTCAAATCGACTACCTCCGCTTGTCCTTCCCAAGCCTCAAAGATTTAGATAATTTTTGTGAGAATTTCCTTCACTGCCCCTTGAGTGAGTTTACCGAACAAGAAACACGTCTCATGAACTATACTCATCTCTGGCAAAGAGGAAATATCTGGATCTTTGATTTTTTCGATAAGGCGATTACGAATGACTACCAAGTCTGCCTTCAACTATCTGGTCAAGGATGCCGTGAGATGGAAGTTATCTTAGAACACAAGGGAATCACCTGGCAAGTCTTTCTCCAACATATCCTCTACTCCTATCAGGATGTACGAGTTAAACGCCTAGATATAGCCCTTGATGAACTCTATAAAGGATATGGACATGAAGACCAACAAATTCTAATACCAGATTTGGTAAAGAAACTCCATTCTAAAGAGATTGTCCTTGATACTCTCAAAAGGTGGAATATTACTGGCGGTGGCTCTTTCACCGATAACGAAGACATGGAAGCTAATCACGGCTTGTCCATTTACTTTGGAAGTCGTCAAAGTCAGCTCTACTTCAACTTTTATGAAAAGCGCTATGAAATCGCACGAATGGAAAATATCTCCTTGGACGAATCCTTGGAGATTTTTGGTATCTGGAATCGCTACGAACTCCGCTTTTCAGACCAGAAGGCGCAAGGAGTTGTAGAAGAATATATCGCTGGTGTCGATCTTGGCGAAATCGCTAGAGGCATCATAAATAAAGAGATCCAAGTCTATGATGGCATCAATCAGTTTGGAGCCTACAAACCCGATGAAAAATGGCAACGACTCTTCGGAGGAGTCGAACCCTTGAAACTCTCAACCAACCCTCAACCTTATAGCATTGAGCGAACGATTCGCTGGCTAACCTACCAAGTCGCAAACTCCCTAGCCCTCGTTTCTGAAGCAGATAAGATTTTACAGACAGAATACATGAAGATGATCAAAAATAGCGGAGAAATTACCGATCGTGGAAAAGCTATGTTAAAGCTCCTCAAAGCTAGTAAACACTATGAACATTAGAAAGGAAAACAAGCTATGGAATACAAAGTAGAAATCAATTCATTAGAAAACTTTAAAGCCTGGTCAGGTGGATTAGAAACTCTAAACACTGTCCGTGAACGTGGTGGAGTTGATACTTTAACGGTTATCTGTGAAGATATCTTCTCTGGTGATATACCTACAGAAACTACGATTAATGACTGGCTCTGGTTTGATTCTGATTTTATCTACCAAGCTCTGGGCTATGATGATCTTCTAGAGGCTTCTTAAGATGCTTAAGAAGATCTATCAGACGGACTTCTTCCTTTTGCCCGAAAAAAAGAATTCTGGCATATGTACATTCTCTTACGAAAAGGTAAGGACTTCTACTATGAATGTGCTGGAAGATCTACCGAAAAGCTACCGGATGCGAAAGGTTTTTATGACTATGAACATGCCTGTTTTACGCTAGACGGGGAAATTCTTAATCTAAATAAAAGAATGCGTCCCTCACTCATCGCTTTTATCCAACAAACCATTAAAAGCAATCAAGAAACATTTAGAAAGGAAATTAAAATGGCAACTAAAACAACATTTGAAAAGAAAGTCTCTCAAATCACCAATGAACTGGGAGAATTGCTAAAAAAGAAAGATCATAGAGAAGCTTGGACCAAGGCTGGCGAATTAAATAGTCTCCTTAAAAAAGAAGAAGCCAAGGATCTAAAGCCTGACTTGATCGAACAACTCCAAGCTGAGCTACGAGGCTACTATTACATTAATGGCGAGATCGAAAAAGCAAATAAACGTCTCTATGCAAAAGGCTCAAAGCTCATTGAACTAGCTGCTCTCTAAAAGGAGGAACTATGGATAAAGCCAAACGCTATTTACTAAAGGCGAGAGAATACCTCTCAAAATTTAAAAAGATGGAAAAGAAAGGAGGTCCACCTAAACTGAAAATCACCAACAAGAAAACAATCAATTTGGCTGTTATTGGAGGAATTTCTTTCCTCCTTTTTGTTGGTATCTTGGGTGCTGTTCGAGCTATAACAATCTCGAATCAAGTTTCTAAACTAGAAAAGAATGTGGAGATCCTCCATGCCAAAAAAGCTCAGGCCCCTGTAGAAGAAAAAAACAGTACGACTATAAGCTCCAGTACTATCTCAATGATTTTGTCTATGCCTACTTCACTCTCCCTCAAGAAGTTGAAAAAAACAAGAAGGGCAGATCGACTACCTCAATAGCTTTTTATAACTTTATACCGGATGTGAAATCTCAAGGCCAAGTCAGAAATCCAAGTGAGTTACTAACCGCTCAACTAATCACTGTAGAAAACAATGTGGCAACCTACCGGATTAAGTACAAGGAATGGATACGCCATGACAAGGAAACACAAGAAACAGAAATTGTGACAGGTTTCAATATCCCTTATGCTCAAAAAAAGGAAACAGCTACTATATCTCAGGCCTTCCTTGGTTCACTACCCTAGAAAGCTCACAAGCTGGCTCCTTCAAGGAAGAAGACAAACTCACTCTTACCACTACAGATCATCTTTCTGATTCAGTACACAAGAAAGTAGATAAGTTTCTGACTGTCTTTTTTTCACCAACTACACCACCAATCAAGATAATCTCAACTTGATTTCAAAAGATGTGGACGTTGTCGCAAAACACCACCTTTAAAAAGTATCGACTACACCTATCTCAAAAAGAATAAAAAGGGACTTACAGCCTATGTTCAAGCAACCTTTGAAGTGGGAGGAACTACTCACTCTGAAAACTTTACCTTTACCCTTATCGAAAAAGAAAAAACCTACTATGTCTCTAAACTAGAGCACACAATCCCCTTAAACTATGCAAATAACCAAGAATAGGAGAATTTATATGAACACAGACAACCTACGAAGTTTCCTTCAAGGAGACGGAATTTGGATTCTAACAGCTATTGCGGTTCTTTTAGCCATCAAGGCTTGGCGCAACAGCTCCTGGCTCCAACTCTTTTCGGTCGTTGGCTTTTATGCCGTGATTGTCTCCATCGCTAAAGGACAGGACATCCTCAAAGCATTTGGATGGTTCCTGCGTCTCTTTGGAATTGAAACAGGACTTTAATCATGAAAGAAGAAAAACTCTATGATTACAGTAAGGGGCTAAATGCTCCTTATTGGATCCAAGAAATTAAGACGAAAAAGGGCACACGGATTTGGTACTTTGCTACACCGATGCAGTTGTCCTTTTTTATTGTCTTCATCCTCGTCTTTGTGGGGATGTTATTGTTTGGAGGAGTTATTCTAGTTCCATTAGCTAAAATGACTCACTCCATTTCTCTCTTACTCTATTGGTACCTACCCTATAAGCTAGCCAAGTTCTACACTGAGTATGAACCTCACGGAAAAAAGATGCATCTCTTTCTCTCTGACTACGTGATGTATTTGTGGGACTTTAAACTCAACCAAAAAGCTATCTACCAGGAGGACCGGATAGAACAAATTGATGAAATTGTCTTTGAAAAAACAAACCTATAGAAAAGGAGGTCCTATGAGTATTACCTTAACCTACCCGATTCGAGAAACACATGACAACCTAGCTCTGAAAAAGGATCATTCCGTTGTCGCTTTCTATCGAATCCCCAATACTCCCATCACCATTACGGATGATGAGAAAAAATGGAAACACAAAATTACTGTTGCGCAAATGATGAAAAAGCTCCAAAAGAACCAGCACTTTGAAATCTCTCTCATTCCAAAAGACTATCTCCTAGAAGAAAAAATGCGGGACTTTTCCGATGCTCTAGCAGATGACAGCCGTGAACTGGGAGAAGAATTGCTTCTTTACACGGTGGATCGTCTAACAGACGAGATGGAGATTCCTTATCAGTTTGACTGGGTGATTGGAGTTACCCTTCGCAAACAAAATCACGGGGCAACCATAAAAGACTTGGCCTATGAAAGCTTTACAGACTTTTCAGAAAAAATCGCAAAAGGGCTTGGCTATGAGTTAGAACTGAGTCCAACTTGGTATCAAGAATATCAAAGTGACGAATTAACTATCTTTCAAGCCCTTTCTGTTCTCCGAGCACAGCGCCTCACCAATGAAGAACTCTTCTACTACCAGCGGATGCAATACCTCCGCTATATCCCTCACTACAAGAAAGAAGTGATTGCCAATCGTGCGTCTTTCAATATCACAGATACCTTGATTAAGGTCCTTAAAGGAGGCTTTCTGAAACTAGAAAGCCCTTATGGCTCCTCCTTTGTGACGATTCTTCCTGTTGGAAAGTTTCCCGTTCAATTCAATGGTTTTCACTTAGGAGAATTCATCCAACGCTTGAATTTTCCAGTTGAGTTACGAATCAAATCTGAGTTCATTGATACCAATAAGATAAAAGGCAAGATGGGACGCTCTAACACTCGTTATCGAAACATTATGGAAGAAGCTGAGAATACCGACACCGTCCAACAAGATGAGATCATTATGGGATCAATCTCTCAAAAAGATCTGATGCGTAAAGTCGGAAACAAAGAAGATATTATTGAATATGGAGCCTACTTGATTGTCTCAGCTTCAAGTGTTCACCAGCTCCGCCAAAGACGACAAGTGGTCCTTAACTATTTTGATGATATGGGAGTTGAGATTAGTGAAGCCTCACAAGACGGCCCCTATCTCTTTCAAGCTCTCCTATACGGGGAACCTCTTCAAAAGAAAACTCGTACCTGGACTCACATGGTAACACCTCGAGGCTTTGCGGAACTCATGCCCTTTACCAATACCACTTCTGGAAATAGAATTGGTTGGTATATCGGCCGAGTTGATAACTGGACGGGACGCTGGGACTCCATCTCAAAAGCTATCGAATCATCCAAAAACATTGTTCTCTATAATGCGACAGTCGGAAATAAAGAAGATATTGCAGGAAAGATCACCAAGAACCCTCACATCATTATCACTGGGGCAACAGGACAAGGGAAATCCTTCCTCGCTCAGATCATCTTTTTAAGTGTCGCTTTACAGAATGTTAAAACCCTCTATATTGATCCTAAAAGGGAACTTAGAAATCACTATCAAAACGTGATTAGTTCTCCAGAATTTGCAAGACTTTACCCTGAACGCAAGAAACAGATTGAGAACTTTAATTTTGTGACGCTGGATAGCTCACTACCATCAAACCACGGAGTGTTAGATCCTATTGTAGTTCTCGATAAGGAACAAGCTGTAGAGGTCGCAAAGAATATGCTCGAGTTTCTTCTTCAAGCTGTAGATGATGTATCGATGGACCAAAAGACAGCTATTACAGAAGCCATCAATACCATTGTCGAACGTCGAGTAGCTGGTGAGTTGGTCGGCTTTAAACATGTTCTAAAAGTTTTAAGAGAGGCTGCTTCATCAGACATAGCCTCAGTCGGACGTTACTTAACATCCATTGTCAATAATTCAATTTTAGAGTTAGCTTTCTCAGATGGAACTACAAAAGGTCTCAACTATGAGTCTCGTGTGACTGTTTTAGAGGTTAATAATCTCAAACTTCCAAAGGATGATTCCACTAAGATCTCAGACCATGAACGAAATTCTATCGCCCTCATGTTTGCATTGGGAGCATTTTGTACTCACTTTGGAGAACGCAATGAACATGAAGATACCATTGAGTTCTTTGACGAAGCCTGGATCCTTATGAAGTCCGCAGAAGGAAAAGCGGTTATCAAAAATATGCGCCGGATTGGACGCTCTAAAAATAATACGCTTGCCCTTATTACTCAGTCTGTGCATGATGCCGAAAATGACGATGATACAACAGGTTTTGGGACAATCTTTGCCTTTTATGAAAAGTCTGAACGAGAAGATATATTGAAACACGTCAACCTTGAAGTGACTGAAAACAACCTAGAATGGATTGATAATATGATTTCAGGTCAGTGTCTCTATTCTGATGTCTACGGCAATCTCAATATGATTTCTGTTCACAACATCTTTGAAGATATTGATATGCTTCTAAAACCAATGAAAGCTACGGTATCGTCAAGTCTTGAAAATAAATATGCTAGTTAAGGAGGTGAATCCATGCAAGAAGCTTTTGAGAAATTAAGAGGAGTCGATATCTTCTCTCTCAAGTCCTACATGGAAAAAACTGAATTCGGATCTTTCAATGGGGCTTGGGTCTTAATTAACGAACTCTTCGTCAACTTCTTCTTTTTCATTCTCAATGCGGTAGTTGGTTTCTTCTCTCTCTTAATTCGTGTATTAGAAAGTGTTGATTTATACTCTGCTTATAAGAACTACGTCTATGAGGGAGCTAGTAAAATCTGGAATGGCTTCACCGGTTCCACACACGGAGGAGTCACAAGTGGTTCCTTAATTTCTATTTTGTTATTAGGACTTGCCTTTTATCTTTTCTACCAGTATTTCTTCTCAAAAGGAAGTTTCACAAGAACTATGATTCATGTCTGTATGGTGATACTTCTTGGCTTTAGTTACTTTGGGACCATTGCTGGAACATCTGGAGGTCTCTATTTACTAGATACCATCAACTCCGTTTCAAAAGATGTCTCTTCCAAGATCTCAAACATCGAGATTAACTATGGAAAAGAGAAATCCCTAAAAGTTGGGGAGACAATGGCAGATAACTATATCGCAGAAACATCTTATAAGGCCTATGTCTTTGTCAATACGGGTCAGGAAAATGGGAAATACAAGAATAGTCAAAACGGAAAAGAGGAGAATTTTGATGATAGTCAAGTTCTAGGAACAGGAGATAAGAATGGAAATTTAAACCTGTAAAAGCCAAAACTCGTATAGACTATTTAGACAGACTGGGGGATGGTGCTAACGAAGATTCAGAAGAAAACCGTTGGGTATCGGCTATGCCAGACTTCATCTTCATTCGCATGTTCTATGTCATCTTTAAAATTGTAGAGGCCTTTGTCTTAGCGATCCCAGTTATCTTGATTCAGCTCTTAAATGTCCTGGCTCAACTCTTGGTGCTCATGATGATTCTGCTTTTTCCAATTGTACTTTTAGTATCCTTCATTCCTCGAATGCAAGATCTGATTTTCGGAGTTTTAAAAGTCATGTTTGGAGGTTTAGCTTTTCCAGCAATTACAAGTCTTTTAACGCTTCTCATCTTTTATATAGAAAAGCTCTTAGAAAATTTAGTTACCAGTGGCTTTGATAAAGTTTTAAAAACTCTGCCTTCTCTTATACTATTCGGACTTGTCTTTAAACTCTTAGTATCCGTTGTTTCTAAAGGTACCATTTACATTCTCATGTGGAAGTACAAGGCTGAATTGATTCAATTCATTTTAGGGTCCAAAGCCCGTATGATGGCAAGTGATCTTGGGAATCGAATGGAGCACGGAATGACTCGAACAAAAGAGGTTGCCTCTCAAGTTCCAACTCGCAGTCTTTCAAGCGCTCAACACTTAGGAAATTTCGCCTTAGCCGGAGCAGGAATTGGAGCAGGAATGGTCATGCATTCTAAAGATCACTTCCAACAAGTAGGCTCTTTCTTTACTCAGAAAGACACGATGCCGGAAGAAGATTTCGAACCAGAGATTCCAACTGAAACACTTGTTGGACAAGAGAGCACAGTAGCTCCTGAGATTGAAACAATAAAAAACTCGGAGAACATGACTACTCCAAAAGTTAAGTCTACAAAAAGACCAAGTATGCCAGAAAGGAATAAAGAACTGTCTAGTGAGAACACGAATGCACCTATTCAAGCTGAGCGACCTTCTACTACAGAAGATGAATTTCAGACACTGAAAGAAGAATGGATTTCCCCATTTAAACAACACCGAATCAATTCACTGGAACGTGAACTAGATAAATACAAAGATCCTAAAGCGATGTATAAAGCTCAAGGATCCAATGCCTTTACTCGTGCCTATCGAAAGACCATGACACGAGATGATAAATTACGAACAAATATTGAACGAAGAAACAAACTAACAGAACGACTCAATCAATTGAGAGGAGAATACAATGAATATTAGAATTCATTCAAGAACAGCTTTTCAAGGATTCTTGAAGAGACTCTTTTTCAAGCTTACCAAGAAGGGAAACGCTCAGTCGATTTCCTTCTTTTGTTTCCTGTTAAAGAAAGTGAGAAAGAGTCTATACTGGATCAAGTCAAAGCTCATTCTGTCGTACTAGATGCCAAGTGGCGCTTTGGGACAGTGCTATTCACAGCTTATATCAAACACTAACTAGAAAGGAGATCCTATGAAGAAATTAAAATGGTTTTTACTGGTTGGACTAATCCCCATCATTCTCCCTTTTCTTCTGATTATCATTCTTGCGGTCGCTACAGCAGGAAGTCCAACTGGAGGATCTGGGGTAGATGGAGCCACTTATGCGGAACACTGGTCCTCTGGAGATCCTTATACGCATAATCTATTAGTTCATCGATATGGCATTACAGCAGCTCAACTAGACGGCTTTTTAGACACTTTAGGGATCTCCTATGATAAGAATCGGATTAACGGTAAAAAACTCCTAGAATGGGAAGCTAAATCCAATCTAGATGTCCGAGGTATTGTAGCAATTGCCTTAAATGAAAGCTCACTCGGAACAGCTGGAGTCGCAAGAAACCCTGGTGCCAACATGTTTGGTTATGGAGCATTTGATTCAAATCCTGAGAATGCCAACAATTTCAATGATGAGGTTGCCGTAGTTGCCCTAACCCAACAGACAATTATTGGAAATAAGAATGAGACCTTCAAAATTCAAGATGATAAGGCTCAAAAATATGCGAATGGTTCTTTGAATCAGACCATTGATGGAGGTGTCTATTTTACAGATACTACAGGCTCTGGCAAACGTCGAGCTGAAACGATGAGAAAGCTAGATCAGTATATCGATGAACATGGTGGAACACCCAAAGCACCGATCCAATTAACTGGAAAAACTCGAGATGGAGGAGGAGTTACTTCAAATGATATTCCTGTAGGATATAGTCTTACAAAAGCTATCGATACAAATGGATATATCACTAGCACCTATCCATGGGGTGAATGTACTTGGTATGTCTTTAACCGTGGAAAACAAGTTGGAGTTAACTTTGATCCATTTATGGGAAATGGTGGCCAATGGATGAATAAGCCAGGCTTTACTACAACCCATACACCAACAGAACACTCTGCTCTATCATTTAGTCCTGGACAAGCTGGAGCTAATCCAATATACGGGCATATTGCCTTTGTGGAACAAGTTAAATCGGATGGATCAATTCTTGTCTCAGAGTGTAATGTGAAGGGGCTTGGAGTAATTAGTTACCGTACATTTGACGCTCAGACAGCAAAACAATTTACCTATGTTATTGGACATTAGAAAGGATAATTATATGGATACACTTCAACAAGTAAAACTAGAGAAAATTGAAAATCTATTACAGGTTCTGGTAAATCTTTTGGATAAAAAATCGGATACTAATCAGTTAGAAATCATGACCCAAAAGGAAGTCCTCAAAGAACTGAATATATCCCCCAATACACTCAAAAGTTGGGAACGTAAAGGACTTCCACGTTTGGAGCCACCAATCGAAGGAACTCGGACAGTGTATTATAAACGTGGGGATATTCTTAAATTCTTGACCGTCTGAGGTAAACTAAATGAAATTGAGACAATAGAAAGAAACAAAAAGAAAGTTCTTAAGAAAATCAAAAGAGATGGTTCTATAACCTACTCTATGAAAGGAGCTTATTTAGGTACTGATAAAAAAACAGGAAAACAAGTTACAACTACTATATCAGCTCCAACACTAAAAGCCTTAGATCGCAAATATTTAGAGACTAAAAGAAAATTTGAAGAAAATGATTCTACTCGAAAAGAAACTCTATCTGTCGGTACTATAAAAGAACTGTCGGAAATTTGGTATGATAGTTATAAATCTTGGGTATCATCTGATAATACTAGAAATAGAGTAAGGGGATATTTGGATACATATATCCTCCCAAAATTTGGAGATTATAAAATAGATTCTATTGAATCTACTGAAGTTCAAAAATGGGTTGATCAGCTAGCAGAAAAAGCTCGAATAGAAATAAATAAGGGAAAACGTAAGGCAGATAAAGGAAAGGCATCTGATTATGGCGCAGTCGTTCATAAACTAAAAGATATTCTTGATTTCGGAATGGTACACTTTAATCTAAAGAATAATCCCGCAAAACAAGTCAGGATACCACCCAAGCCTAAAGCACCTCAAAACCGAATTCAAGTTCTACATGAAAAAGATATCGCTATATGGTTGAATTACTTAGATACGCTCCCAAACTCAAGAGCCAACAGGCGCTTTAAACTTATTTGTAATACTCTTTTAGCTTCTGCCTTACGAATTAATGAACTATTAGCATTGGAGGTTGATGACTTACTTTTCGAATCATCAGAAATTAACGTAAATAAAACTCTTATGTGGAGGAGAGGAGACAAAACCTTAGGTACTAAAGGTAAGGTTATTTGTAAAAATTCTGCGAAAACTGATTCAGGAAATCGTAAAGTATCAGTACCTATTACCATTATTCAAGAACTTAAAGATTTTAACAATGAAATGAATAATTACTTTGAAACATGGGCTTCCAAAATCTAAGTTGATATTTCCCACTATCTATGGAAATTACATGACTGATCGAAATGAGCGAGCTACTCTTATTAAACGATTAAAAGAGTTAGGTTTACCTGATTATGGTTTTCACTTATTCCGCCATACTCATGCATCTTTAATGCTCAACTCTGGAGCAAATTGGAAAGAATTGCAAGAACGTATGGGTCACAGATCTATTTCAACCACAATGGATATCTATGCGGAATTAGATCCTAACCGAAAGAATGAAGCAGTCGATATTTTAATGGAAAGACTTTCACAAATAAAAAGTGAAAATTAACAGTCATTTGAAACTCTACCTTTTTCTCTACCTTTTCTTCATAAACGGTCGTAAAGCCTGTTAAAATAAGCTTTGTAAGCATATAAGTTAACTTTTACAGAGGTGAAATAGGGGTTCACTACACGTCAATAGATGTTAGAAACCTTGATTTTAAGCGATTCTTGAAATTCTAAATTTCACTACATTGCAATATAAATCAACCGAATCACTACCTTTTTCACTACCTTTTTTGAAATAAGAATAATGATTCGGATATATAAAAGAAGAGGAACTTTATTGTGAAGCTCCTCTTTTTGTTATGTGTTCTTTTTCTCACAGATCGTATGACCTGGTTTGACACAGTTGGATTTCAGGTACTTTCAGTTTAGCTTTATATCAACCATCATCAAAATCCAACTATTTTCTTATTTTAAAAAATATGAATAAGTTTGATTGAATGAGGGAATTTCTTTAAATTTTTTCTTAGCACCTATAAGTTAATAATACTATTCTTTAAATTATAGTTTATAATTATCTGATGTTTCAATGACCACAAAACAAAGTACAGCGAATCACTTCCTTTAGTCAAACATATAACTGAACAACATTGTTTATCTTCCTGCACTTTCATATTTTTTTCAATCCTTTTTCTAAAAAAATTGTACGACTGATAATAATCAAAAAAACTGTAAAAAAACTATTTGATAGAAAAAAATAGGTTCAATGTATCTTTCCCTAAAAAAATATTAATACTGCAGGATTGGCAATTAATAAATTGGGAACAAATAACATAGTGATCAATCTGTTAATACCTGTAAAAAAATATTATATGGATACTTAGAAATTCCAATATAATTCAAAAAAATACATCTACTTTTTGAAAAATTTAGTTGGGAACCAAAATGAACTAATCGTTATTAGAAACCAAATTGAATAATATATAATACAACCACACATTAAAGAAAGGATATAAAATAATATTTTTAATGAATTTAAATGTACATTTAAATTTCCATAACTTATAAAAATGATCGCAAGACCAAAAAAAGTATTCACGAATTGAACTAAATTAAATGATCTAAAAATATAGAACAACTGAGTATCAAACGGCCTCAATAAAATTTGATCCAAGTTACCACTCAAAATATCTGATTCTAAAATTCCCATACTTCTAATTAACAATCCCATCATAACTCCATCTACAATAGTGTAGGAACCTACCAAAAATAAAATTTGATAATAGTCCCAACCATTAAAAGAGTCTATGTTTAAGAAAATCAATCTAAAAAATACAATAGGTAAACCAATCCACAGTATCGACGAAAATAGACCACAAAAGAAGTCAAAATGAAAATTCATATCAGATTTAAAACCAAAATGAAGTAGCCTAAAAATTACTTTTATTCTAAACATTTTATCCTCCCACATTTGAGAAGTGCTCCACTCCTTTTCTCAATATGAATCTTGATATAATATAAAAAATGATGCACCAAATCAATTGAATACAAATAATTCTCAAATAGTCTATTAATTTATATGTATCATTACTAAACATCTGAAGCGGTTCATATACTAAGTATTTAAAAAGGTAATACATCTAAAAAAACAGACGAAAATTATTTGAAAAACTTAAAAGGCAATAATATTCCTGATAAAAAAACTGAATTACTATTTCTTTTAACAGTAAGGACAAAAAAATATTTTTCTAACCAAAAAAAGAAAGCATACCTACACAACATGATATTAAAAACCATAGAACCATAGATAGAATAATTGCAATACTTCCTAAAATAAGAATTTCAATGGTTAATAACTCATTCTTGTAATAAACACTGGAGAATAAAATGACAGGAATGATGATAAATAATAAATGAGCAAGCCTATCTCCAAGCATTTTACAAAAAAATAATACTTATAAAAAAAGTAACAGGTTTTTATTAATATGCTAAAAAAATTTCCTGAATGAACATCGTCATTGATTTCCCAATCAACTGGATAAAAAAACAAAATATGAAAAAAAATTATAGTCCCCAAATAGTATTGAACCATTGAGGTAAAAATCATATCCTGCTATATTTATCTGGTTACTCTGATATATATACGTCCATAAAAAAATACTGATATCATAATTTGTATACTTGCCTGTAACATTAACAATAGTACACTTGATTTATAGTTCAAAAATAGATCGAAATGATATCAGAATAATAGACATTTCTTTTTTTCAATTGTGCTCCTTTTTTTGTAAAAATAGTTTTGTAAAATAATTTCTTCTAAAGAAAGATTTGATATTTCAAAAATCTTCTATATCTACAAGCTTATTGATTGATTCTAATGTCTCAAAGACAAAAATCTCTAGGTATTTTTTTAGTATACATTCCGATTTTTGTTTGAGAAATGACTACTACTCCTTTAACAGAGCATAACTCTGGTACCAAATCTAATGTCATTTTTATCTTTAAATATTTAAAATCAGAAAATTTAGATAAAATAACATCCATTGACTCCTGCAAAATAATTTTTCCTTTGTCAATGACGATTAATTCGTCACAAACAGACGAAATATCATCCATATCATGACTCGTTAAAATAATAGTAGTATGACATTCTTCATTCATTTTCTTTAAAAATGTTCTGATATCTTTTTTAGACTGTATATCTAACCCTATAGTAGGCTCGTCTAAAAATAATATTTCCGGACTTGTTAAAGATGCCGCGATAAACTCCATTTTCATTTTTTGTCCAAGAGAGAGGGTCCGGACCTGCTGGTAAAGCTGATCTTTTACATTCAACAAATTGCTTAATTCCTGAATTCGTTCTTGTAAAATCGCCGGTTCTACCTCATATAAAGTACCAATCAATTGAAAATAATCCATAGCCGAAACATCTTGAAATAACTGTAATTTATTTCCTACTACTATTGAAATTTTTTTTCTAAAATTTATACTTCTTTTAAATGGAATTTCTCCATTCACTTCTAATTTTCCGGAACTAGGATAAAGAGTCCCAGTCAACATTTTAATCGTTGTGGATTTACCAGCTCCATTACTCCCAATAAAGCCAACTATACTCCCTCTCTTAATCGTAAAACTAATATCTTGAACAGCTCGAATCGTTATTTGATTACGTTTCAAAAATCTCTTGATAAATGGGAGTCTTGAATCAAAATTATAAAAATTTTTAGATAAATTCTGAGCATTAATAACTATTTCACTCATATATCTCTCCTTTCGATAAAATATATTTACTTGTACTTTTTCCATACTTTACCAAAATGCTAAAGATTGAGCTAAAATCTTCGGGATGGGTAAAATAATATTTGTCTTTAAAAAGTTTCTCAAAACCTTCAAGGCGATTATTGAAATCATTAAATTTTGTATTGTCTAGCTGGTTGAATGTCTCTTTAATATCCATAAACTTTCTCCGTGATTCTTTATTTCACTTTATAAATAGAAGAGTGTCTATATATTTATAGATCCTCAAGAACTTGCATTTTATCAAGTATAAGTAGAATAGTATGTAAGGGCTTACATATTCATATTATATGATTATGTAAGGAATCCGTCAATTTTCCACATTATTATATGACAAAATGTATTTTTTAAAAATGCAAAAATCTATGAGCAAGATGTTTGACTTCCTTTTTTAAAGTATATATACTTATATTAACCTTAGAAAAGAAAAAATGTTTGAACAGATATTCAATAATAATTACTTTTTTTAAAATTAAAATTCGAACTTTAAATTTTTATCTTTTTTATATTATTGAGTAACCTAAATTGCCCAATTTGTAAAATTTAGCTAGACAAAAAAAGACATCCAAGAGAAATTTCTTAAATGTCTGTAAACGTTGATATAAGCGTGTTGATTAACGTTTTGATAATTGTGATGCTTTACGAGCTTTCTTAAGACCTGGTTTGGAAAGTATGAGTTTCAGTTGGACTAAAAATAGCGTAATACCAAGTCTTTTCAGAACGATATTTACTGATTAATTTCATAAAACTTGAATAAGTTTAAGCGAAATAGGGGAATTGCTTTAAATATTTTATTTACAATTATAATTTATCAATGGTTTTCCTTCAATAATAGTATATAATGGAAGAAAACTGAGTCAACTATCCAGAAAGATACTATTCTGTCTGAAATTAGAATATAGTAGCTAAGTGTAAAGAATATACTATAAGCTTTCCGAAAAATTAGTGTTTTCCTGAAAGTTTTGAATTTGAAACGATGAACAATCAAAAACAACCGGAGAAGAAACAGTTGCCAACTCCTTCTTCTCTGGTTGTTTTTTATACTAACAATCTTTCCGACTTAGTTGATAAGAATATAGGATCGGAATGAGAACAATGGTGAGGATGACCAGCACCAGTACATAAGAAAGCGCGAATTGAAGGCCTGCTTCAAGAAGAAGGATCAATCCTCCGAGGACCCACAACTTCCCTGCCAAGCGATGGGTTTTGTGCCAGTTATCTTCACTCTGCAAGGTCCAAGGCAGACGGATTCCAACCGTATGGTTCACTTTTAGCTTCGGCATGTAATTGCCCATGATCACAAAGATGAGGCCTAACAAAGCAGAAACAACAATAGAAGGATTGGTCGTAGAGCCTAGCGCCTTACTATAGATGAGATAGAAGACACTTAAGGAGACGATTGGAATCAACCAGTAGATCACTTTGACCATTTTCTCATTCATCGTGCGATTCTTAGGATCACGTCCGATCATAAAGATCACAAACAGATGCACCAAGAGAAGGAGGATAGGAAGACCAAACACGGCCAGTGGCTTCGATTGGAAATTATTGGCCTGACCTGCAAGGTTGAAGTGAATCGGGATTTGGTTAGGCAATTGCGGCCAAATTATCAGCCCCCAAAGTATGGGGAAGAGTATCACCATAGAAGTCAATAGCAATAGTTTTTTATTCGTTTTCATCAGTAGAATCTCCTTTCAAATCAACGAGCCAGACCATCAAATCTTCCAAGACAGAAGTATTGAGTTCATAGTAGATAAAATTCTTCTCTTTTTCCTCTCGAATTAAATCTGCCTGCTTGAGGAGGCTTAAATGATGGGAAATGGTCGCTCCTGCCACATCAAAGTGACCAGCGATATCTCCAGCAGATAATTTCCCCGCCTTTAGCAGTTCTAAGATACTTCTTCTTATCGGATTTGATAAAGCTTTAAATGTTTGCGCAAAATTCATTCTCTATCTCCTCTAATCTATTTAGATTTCTTTCTAAATAGATTCTAGTACTTTAAATAAAGATTGTCAACTCTATTTAGAAAAAAATCTAAATAGTTTTAGAAAACTGCTTGACAACAATCTACTTTGTTGAAAAGCTCTTCCCTCCCCCTTGATACAAGCGACAAGTATTGATTTTTCTAGAAAAAAGCGTATAATCAAATTCATACTATCTAAAGGGAGTCTCTATGAAGAAGAGTTTTATTCACCAACAAGAAGAAATTTCATTCGTTAAAACAACATTTACCCAGTATTTGAAAGACAAGCTAGAAGTTGTCGAAGTTCAAGGACCTATCTTGAGTAAGGTAGGAGATGGGATGCAGGACAATCTATCCGGAGTAGAAAATCCTGTCTCTGTAAAGGTCTTACAAATTCCCAATGAAACCTATGAAGTCGTTCACTCTCTAGCGAAGTGGAAACGCCATACCTTAGCTCGATTTGGTTTTGGGGAAGGGGAAGGTCTCTTCGTCCATATGAAGGCCCTTCGTCCGGATGAGGATTCTTTGGATGCGACTCACTCGGTCTATGTCGATCAGTGGGACTGGGAGAAGGTCATTCCAAATGGCAATCGTAATCTAGCCTACTTAAAAGAAACGGTTGAAAAAATCTACAAGGCCATTCGTTTGACGGAGTTGGCTGTTGAAGCCCGCTATGATATTGAATCTATCCTGCCTAAGCAAATCACCTTTATCCACACAGAAGAGTTGGTAGAGCGTTATCCTGATTTGACACCAAAAGAACGGGAAAATGCCGTCACCAAAGAATATGGAGCAGTCTTTTTGATAGGGATTGGTGGCGTCTTATCAGATGGCAAACCGCACGACGGACGGGCGCCGGACTATGATGACTGGACAACGGAGACCGAAAATGGCTACAAGGGCTTAAACGGGGATATTTGGTTTGGAATGAGAATCTTGGTGGAGCCTTTGAACTTTCTTCCATGGGGATCCGGGTCGATGAAGACACCCTCAAGCGCCAAGTTGCGATTACTGGAGATGAAGATCGTCTGGAATTAGAATGGCACCGGGCTCTCTTGAACGGTCTCTTCCCACTGACCATTGGAGGTGGGATTGGGCAATCTCGTATGGCTATGTTCTTGCTTCGTAAGAAACATATCGGGGAAGTTCAAACCAGTGTTTGGCCTCAAGAAGTTCGCGAACAATATGAAAATATCTTGTAATTTTTCAGAAAGACATAAATAGAATCAGGATGTAAATAAAGCCAGCTTTCGAGGTTGGCTTTATTTTTTTGCGGGAATGGAAAGATAGGGGTAGCGCTTAAACCTGAATTTCTACTTGATTTTCTCGGTAGACAGCTGTTATGAACGGAGAATTTATGATAGAATAAGTGTACAAAGCAAGCAAAGGAGTGGTGTCTATGAAATTACAAAAACCAAAAGGAACCCAAGATATCCTGCCACAGGAGTCCGCTAAGTGGCAATATGTTGAAGGATTTGCTCGCGAGACCTTTAAAAATACAATTATGCGGAAATCCGCACGCCGATATTTGAGCATTATGAAGTCATTAGCCGCTCGGTGGGAGATACGACTGATATTGTGACCAAGGAAATGTACGATTTCTATGATAAAGGAGATCGTCACATCACCTTGCGTCCCGAAGGGACAGCACCTGTTGTGCGCTCCTATGTTGAAAACAAACTCTTTGCACCAGAAGTTCAAAAACCAAATAAGGTTTACTACATCGGTCCCATGTTCCGTTATGAGCGTCCGCAGGCCGGTCGCTTGCGTCAGTTCCACCAGATTGGCGTAGAATGTTTTGGATCTAGCAATCCTGCTACGGATGTAGAGACGATTGCCATGGCTGACCACTTCTTCAAAGAGATCGGGATTGAAAATGTCGTCCTCCACTTAAATACCCTTGGTAGCACAGCTAGTCGGGCAGCTTATCGCCAAGCCTTAATTGATTACTTGCTTCCAATGAAAGACCAACTATCAAAAGATAGCCAACGTCGTCTAGAAGAAAATCCGCTCCGCGTCTTGGACTCAAAAGAAAAAGAAGACAAGCAGGCGGTCGAGAATGCTCCTTCTATCCTAGACTATTTAGACGAGGAAAGCCAAGCCCACTTCGATGCTGTTCGGACCATGCTGGACAGCTTAGGCATTGAGTACATGATTGATACCAACATGGTGCGGGGGTTGGATTACTACAACCACACCATCTTCGAGTTCGTGACAGAAGTAGAAGGAAATGAATTAACCGTTTGTGCAGGTGGTCGTTACGACGGTCTTGTAGAGTATTTTGATGGACCAGCAACTCCGGCATTTGGTTTTGGTATGGGCTTGGAGCGCCTGATTATCATCTTGGACAAGCAAGGGGTTGAACTGCCTCTGGAGACTTCTTTGGATGTTTATGTCGCTGTCCTTGGACCAGAAGCAGAAGTAGTAGCCTTGGAAGTAGTTCAAGCGCTTCGTCGTCAAGGCTACCTAGCAGAACGTGATTATCTGGGCCGTAAATTAAAAGCCCAGTTCAAGTCGGCAGATGTCTTTGGCGCTAAGACAGTCATTGCCTTAGGAGGTAGTGAGGTTGAGAGTGGTCAAGTCACTGTTAAACATAACCAAACCCGTCAGGAAGTGACTGTTTCCTTAGAAGAAGTAAAAAATGATTTTCAGACTATCTTGAATCAACTTTAAAAAGAAAAGACGGGTGCCTAGAGGGTATCGGTCTCAGATTGAAGAAAAAATTCTTAGAAACTTTCCTTAGGTGAGTACGGACGTCAGCGAACTTCGTAGAAGTTCCATGACTTAGTTTTGAACCTAAGGTTTCAAAACTCCCGAATGCTTGAAACATCAATGTTTCAAGCATTTTTCTCACAGCGGAAAGTTTCAGAGATTCTTAAATGACTCAAAGTAATAGAAGTCATTTTTTTGAAAAATTATTTAGCTATTTTAAGTAAAAAATAGTCTGTCTTTTTTGCATGTCCTCTATTTTCTCCTTGTGGAGAAAGCTGACAGTTGGCTCCATTTTTGATATACTAGTAGGGTGTGCATGTGCCCTTTAGCACTTGCAAGTCTAGTAAAGGAAAAAACAAGATATGAGTGAAAAAGAACAAGAATCACATAAGATTGGTCTTCAGGTGGGATCCAACTTTCAAGATACCCAAGAGGTGAGACAAGTCTTGGACCAGTCCATCAGTAGAGCAGAGGAAGTATTGACAGCTAACCAGTCCTTGGAGTCTGTAGAGGATTCTAAAGAAATTCAAAAGATACATGAGGAGGCTAAGGAACTAGAAGAAACTGTGGCAGATGCAACAATCGATACGGCACCTCTCAGTCGTCTTTCTAGGACTGCTGCCCGTCGGAAAGTAGATTTGTCAGTCCTAGAAGCCAATGATGAAGAAGTGCAGGAGACGCCGGAGCAAATAGAAAGACCCGAAGTTCCCAATCGCTATGCAACGAAGCGTCCCGTTCCATTGTCAGTTCCGATTGCTTTGAGTGTTCTCATCAGCTTAGTCCATGTTGCCCTTCCCTATGTAAATTTACTTGCGACCAATCAACAATCGCAAGATCTCTATGCAGGCTGGGCGATTGCCCAGGGGCAGGTTCCTTATGGTCATTTCTTTGGGATTAACGGCCTTCTCTATTATGGTTTGAATGGTTTGGGAAGTTTGCTAGGAAGTCAAGCCTTCCTAGCGCTCTTCCAAGTTTTGGCCCTCTTCTTTGCTGGAACAGGCATTTACCGTCTAGTGAGAAGTTTGGTTTCGAGTGAAAAGATTGCCGGCCAAGTGCAAGTTCTGTTTACCTCTTGGCTGGAACGCTTGGTTTTGGTGGAGGCTATGCAGGTTTCTATGTTTTGCCCTTCCTCTTTGCGTCTATGAACTTCATTCTGAGCTACTTAGAGGGGAATAAAAAAGATGAATCTTTTATCATTTATGGTATTTTCGCCTGTTTGGCCTTCATGATTTCGCCTTGGCTCAGTTTGGTCTTCTATTTCCTAGCCTTTTTAGGGTTGACAGCCTACCATGTAAAACAAAAGAAGTTTGCTCATGGTTTTTATCAATTGTTAGCGAGCTTGTTAGGGTTCTCCCTGCTCTTTTACCCTCTAGGATACATCACTGTATGGAACGGTTCCTTCGGTTATGCGGCTCACCAAGCCTTGTATAGCCTACGGGCCTTGAAATACACATCTGTTCAGTTCTTTGGTAATCTAATCTTTTACGGACTTTTACTTTTGAGTCTTGGCTTTGCCTCCGCCTTTGTCATGTCTTTTCGCAAGGTCTCTACGAGTGGTCAGCGGATCGTTCGTTTCATGTCTTGGTTTGGGACTCTCATTATCGTAACGGTACTTGTAGGAACACCTGAGCAGGGGGCTTATCAATTCTTGGGTCTCTTGCCCTTCATCTTGCCTTTGTTGGCACTGTGGTTTGAGGGAGCTGAAGAGGGAGATTCTCACAGACGCAAGAGCAAGAGAAGCGCTATTTGGTCCCTGTATTTCGCAGGCCAAGCCTTCCTGCCCGTCTTAGCGATGGCTTATTTAATCGGTTATCCGATTGTGAACGTGCTGGCTCTCCAATATGGTCTAGTGAGTGAACGGGCTACAATTGCCCGCTATATCCAGAGTCATAGTGACTCCAACGATACCATCTATGCCTGGGATCAGACGGCGCATCTCTACCAAGAAAGTGGTCGTTTAGCAGCCTCAGCCCTTTTAACTCCAACCAGTTATATGGGGACAGGTGAAAATCGCACGAATCTGACCAATCAGATTGAAGAAGCGAAACCAAAGTTTATAGCGGTAAATCGAAGCGTTGATGTGACAGCTGCTGTTCAGAAATTCTTGACTAAAAATTATCAAAAAGTGGATCAAAAAGGGTCGCACTATACCTTGTATCAACGGAAATAACGAATCAATATCTTGTGGTTTTTAAATGAAATGACATTTTTTTCCACAAGATATTGATTTTTTATTTTTGAGTGTTATAATATTCATTGAACTGTATTGAATAGAAATGAAAGTGGGCGAGTGTATGATAACGTTACGAGAAGAGCATATCCAAAGTCTCCCCCAACTCTTTGTGGAAAAGAGAGATGGGCGGAAGGTCAAGTTTGATGTCGATAAGATCTACCGAGCTTTGGTCAAGGCGACAGAAGAAGTGACAGGCCTCACTCCGGTCCTTGAAGCGAAGTTAGAGGCTGTGACAGATCGGATTGTGGCCGAGATTTTGGAGCGTTTTCCACGCGGGGTCAAAATTTATGAGATTCAAAATGTCGTCGAGCACGAGTTGTTGCAAGCCAATGAGTATGCTATCGCAGAAAGTTACATCACGTATCGGACGCAACGAGATTTTGAGCGCTCAAAAGCGACGGACATCAACTTTACCATCGGCAAGCTCCTCAACAAGGACCAAGCAGTGGTTAATGAGAACGCCAATAAGGACAGCGATGTCTTCAACACCCAACGGGATTTGACTGCAGGGATCGTCGGCAAGTCTATTGGTTTGACCATGTTACCTAAACACGTGGCCAATGCTCATCAAAAAGGGGATATCCACTACCATGATTTAGACTATAGTCCTTATACTCCAATGACTAACTGTTGCTTAATCGATTTGAAGGTATGTTAAAAAATGGCTTTAAGATTGGGAATGCAGAAGTAGAAAGTCCCAAGTCGATCCAAACTGCAACGGCTCAAATCTCGCAAATCATTGCCAATGTGGCCTCTAGCCAGTACGGTGGCTGTTCAGCAGATCGGATTGATGAAGTCCTGGCTCCTTATGCAGAGAAGAATTATGACAAACATTTGAAGGAAGCTGAGGAGTGGGTTCTCCCTGAAAAACGTGAGGACTATGCTTGGCAAAAAACGAAAAAAGACATCTACGATGCCATGCAATCATTGGAGTATGAAATCAATACCCTCTTTACCTCCAATGGGCAAACTCCTTTCACCTCGCTGGGCTTCGGGCTAGGGTCTAACCGTTTTGAACGCGAAATCCAAAAAGCTATTCTGGAGATTCGAATCAAGGGGCTCGGTTCGGAACACCGGACCGCAATTTTCCCTAAGTTGATTTTCACCTTGAAAAGAGGCCTCAACTTAGAACCAGGGAGTCCCAACTATGACATCAAACAGTTGGCCTTGGAATGTGCAACCAAACGCATGTATCCGGATGTCCTCTCTTATGACAAGATTGTTGAATTGACGGGCTCCTTCAAGGTACCCATGGGTTGTCGTTCTTTCCTTCAAGGGTGGAAGGATGAAAATGGCCTAGAAGTCAATTCTGGCCGGATGAATCTTGGGGTTGTGACAGTCAATCTACCTCGGATTGCCTTGGAGTCAGAAGGGAACAAAGAAAAAGTTCTGGGAAATCTTCAATGAGCGGATGAACATCGCTGAAGATGCTTTGGTCTATCGGGTAGAGCGGACCAAGGAAGCGACCCCAGCTAATGCGCCAATTCTCTACCAATATGGGGCTTTTGGGAAACGTTTAGGAAAATATGATCAGGTAGACCAGCTTTTCCGCAACCGCAGAGCGACTATTTCACTCGGCTATATCGGATTGTATGAAGTGGCTACAGTCTTCTATGGGCCTAACTGGGAACAAAATCCAGAAGCCAAACAATTTACAATCGAAATCATTAAGGATATGAAGAAACGGGTCGAAGAATGGTCTGACCAATACGGCTACCACTTCTCCATTTATTCGACGCCATCAGAAAGCTTGACAGACCGCTTCTGTCGCCTAGATACGGAGAAATTTGGGAAGGTTACGGATATCACAGACAAGGAATACTACACCAACAGTTTTCACTACGATGTCCGCAAGAACCCAACCCCGTTTGAGAAATTGGATTTTGAAAAAGTCTATCCAGAAGCAGGGGCTTCCGGTGGCTTTATCCACTATTGTGAGTATCCAGTTCTCCAACAAAATCCAAAAGCCCTTGAGGCGGTTTGGGATTATGCCTATGACCGAGTTGGCTATCTAGGAACCAATACGCCAATTGACCGTTGCTATAAGTGTGACTTCGAAGGGGACTTCACACCAACCGAGCGGGGCTTCACTTGCCCAAACTGTGGCAATAGTGATCCTAAAACAGTAGACGTTGTTAAACGGACCTGTGGCTATCTTGGGAAACCCACAAGCTCGCCCCATGGTTAATGGACGCCACAAGGAAATTGCTGCGCGGGTCAAACACATGAATGGGTCCACGATCAAATCAGCTGGACACCAAGTGACAGATTAGAAAAGGAAGATTATGGGAAAATACCAATTAGACGATAAGGGCAAGGCCCAGGTTCAACGATTCCACGAAAAACATTCGACAGGTGGAGTCAATAAAAAAGACCGAGTGGCTAGCCTAAGAGAGCAATTTTTAAACAAGAACAAGAAAAAGTGAGAGTCCGCTCTCGCTTTTCTCTTATGGGGAGGTAAAGATGGAATTACGCAGACCGACTTTAGCAGATAAAGAAACCATTCTAAAGATGATGGCAGAGTTCAAAGAGACCCAATCAGCCCATAACGGTGGCTTTTGGGATGCTGAGAACTTTGATTATGAGGAGTGGCTAGAAACTAGCCATAATAAAGAAATGGGAATAGGGTTGCTGGAAAATCGCGTTCCATCAATTCAGTTCGTATTGTTTGATGAATCAGGTCATGCTTTAGGTTTTTTGAATCTACGGCTGAGACTAAATGAGGGATTGCTGAATCATGCTGGCCATATTGGCTACTCCATCCGTCCCTCTGAAAGGGGCAAAGGCTATGCAAAAGAAGCTCTTCATCAAGGTCTGCAAGTGGCTAAAGAAAAGAACATTCATCGTGCTTTGGTGACATGTAGCTCGGAAAATCCTGCCAGCAGAGCTGTTATCTTAGCCAATGGTGGCCAATTGGAGGATGTGCGTAATGGCACGGAGCGCTATTGGATAGAGGTGGAGTAGAAGGATGACATGGAATACACCAAAACCAGGCGAGTGGAAGAGTGAAGAACTGAGTCAAGGTCGCATCATCGACTACAAGGCTTTTAACTTTGTCGATGGCGAAGGAGTCCGCAACTCCCTTTATGTGGCAGGTTGCATGTTTCACTGTGAGGGCTGTTACAATGTAGCGACCTGGTCTTTCAATGCAGGTATTCCTTATACGTCAGAATTGGAAGAACAAATCATGGCAGACTTAGCCCAGCCCTACGTTCAAGGATTGACCTTGCTAGGAGGAGAGCCTTTTCTTAATACCGGTATCCTGCTGCCCTTGGTTAAGCGCGTGAAAAGAGAACTCCCCGACAAAGATATTTGGTCTTGGACCGGCTACACCTGGGAAGAAATGATGTTGGAGACGCCGGACAAACTGGAACTGCTTTCGCTGATTGATATTCTGGTGGATGGACGCTATGATAAGAGCAAACGCAACCTTATGTTGCAGTTTCGTGGCTCTTCCAATCAGCGAATCATCGATGTTCAAAAATCATTGAAAGAAGGAAAAGTCGTTATCTGGGACAAGCTCAATGACGGCAAGAACTCCTATGAGCAAGTGAAAAGAGAGTAGCAAGAGTCGGAGGGCAGATAAATCTATGAAGAGAGGTTTTCGTAGATTTTCAGTTTTCAGGAGCTGACTTCTTTTTCAGACAATTTCATTCTCACTGACAAAATTCACAAGAATTCATGGTATAATGGAGAAGATTGTACGAAAGTTAGAGGAGTCTAGCTCGTACACTGAAGGAACAGAATGAGGAAATGTACATGACATTAGTATACCAATCGACACGTGATGCCCAAAACACCGTAACAGCTAGCCAGGCGATTTTGCAAGGTTTGGCAACAGATGGTGGTTTGTTCACACCTGTCTCTTATCCCCAGGTAGATCTGGACTTTGACAAATTGAAAGACGCTTCTTACCAAGAGGTGGCGAAGCTTATCTTGTCAGCATTTTTGGACGACTTTACACCAGAAGAGTTGGACTACTGTATCACCAATGCCTATGACAGCAAGTTTGATACGCCAGCCATTGCCCCTCTTGTGAAACTCGATGGGCAATACAACTTGGAATTGTTCCACGGTTCAACCATTGCCTTTAAGGATATGGCCTTGTCTATCTTGCCCTACTTTATGACAACAGCTGCCAAGAAACATGGCTTGGAAAACAAGATTGTCATCTTGACAGCGACATCTGGAGATACTGGGAAAGCTGCTATGGCAGGTTTTGCGGATGTACCAGGAACTGAAATTATCGTCTTTTATCCAAAAGACGGTGTCAGCAAGGTCCAAGAGTTGCAAATGACCACTCAAACGGGCGAAAATACCCATGTCATCGCCATTAATGGAAACTTTGACGATGCCCAAACCAATGTGAAACATATGTTCAATGATGTGGCTCTTCGTGAGAAATTGGCAGTCAACAAGCTCCAGTTCTCATCAGCTAACTCTATGAATATTGGACGTTTGGTCCCACAGATTGTCTATTATGTTTATGCCTACGCTCAGCTTGTTAAAAGTGGCGAAATTAATGCTGGTGACAAGGTTAACTTCACCGTACCGACAGGAAACTTTGGGAAATATCTTGGCTGCCTTTTACGCTAAACAAATCGGCCTACCAGTCGGCAAGTTGATCTGTGCTTCAAATGACAATAATGTCTTGACAGACTTCTTTAAAACTCGTGTCTATGACAAGAAGCGTGAGTTCAAGGTAACCACTAGTCCATCTATGGATATCTTAGTATCTTCAAACTTGGAGCGTTTGATTTTCCATCTTTTGGGAAATGATGCGGTTAAGACGGCTGAACTTATGAATGCTTTGAATACGCAAGGTCAGTATGAGTTGGCAGATTTTGATGAAGAAATCCTTGACCTTTTTGCAGCTGAGTATGCGACAGAAGCAGAAACAGCAGCAGAAATCAAGCGTGTTTATGAGTCAGATGCTTATATTGAGGACCCTCATACAGCAGTTGCTTCAGCAGTTTATAAAAAATACCAAGCGAGTGACAGGCGATGTGGCTAAGACCGTGATTGCGTCAACAGCTAGTCCATATAAATTCCCAGTCGTTGCAGTAGAAGCTGTAACAGGGAAATCAGGCTTGACTGACTTTGAAGCCTTGGCTCAGTTGCACGAAATTTCAGGAGTGGCAGTGCCACCAGCAGTTGATGGCCTCGAAACAGCTCCAGTTCGTCACAAGACAACTGTTGCGGCAGCAGATATGCAGACTGCAGTAGAAACTTATCTAGGACTTTAAAAGAGAGGAAGTAAACTCGGTTGGGAAACTAACTGAGTTTCTTTTCATCAGGAGGAAAGTGTGTCTCGTCAACAACAAGTGGATCGACAAATTTTAAGGATTGCCCTCCCTGCTATCGGAGAAAACTTTCTCCAAATGCTCATGGGGATGGTAGATAGCTACTTGGTTGCTCAGTTGGGTTTAGTCGCTGTCTCGGGTGTATCCGTTGCAGGCAATATCATTACGATTTACCAAGCTATTTATCGCTCTTGGGGCAGCGGTTGTAAGTCTCTTGTCCAAAAGTATGGGACAAAAAGATCAGAAAGCCATAGCTCGTCAAGCCACTGAGTCTATCAAGGTAACGGTTTTATTGAGTCTTGTTTTGGGGACTTTATCCCTCTGCTTTGGCAAGGAATTGATTGCCCTCTTGGGGGTTGAAACAGCGGTTGCAGTAGCTGGGGGCCTCTATCTAGCCCTTGTCGGAGGAAGTATTTTGCTTTTGGGGCTGATGACGACTTTTGGAGCCCTAGTCCGTGTGGCCCACAATCCGCGAGTACCTATGTATGTCAGTTTGTTGACCAATGTTTTAAATGCTCTGTTATCGAGCATCTTGATATTTGTTTTTGGGCTAGGCATCGCTGGGGCTGCATTAGGGACGGTTCTCTCTCGCCTATTAGGGACTTACTTGCTCTGGCGTCAGGTTCAACTTCCCTTCGCTCCTTTTCGTTGGGGATTGGATCGAGACTTGCTCTCCCTTGCCTTACCTGCTGCTGGTGAACGTCTCATGATGCGAGCTGGAGATATTGTTATCATTGCTATGGTCGCTGTTTTTGGTACAAGAGCAGTAGCTGGGAATGCCATTGGGGAAGTCTTGACCCAGTTCAACTATATGCCGGCTTTTGGGATTGCGACAGCGACAGTCATGTTGGTCGCCAAAAGTTTGGGACAGAATGATTGGCAAGAGATCAAGCAAATCACCAGTCGGAGTTTCTGGCTCTCCTTTCTCTCCATGTTTCCCCTCGCCCTTACTATTTTCTTATTTGGAAGTCCTTTAACAGCCCTTTACACCAAGGATTCAGGAGCTCTTGCCGCTTCCTTATCCGTCATTTTGTTCTCCTTGCTTGGAACGCCTCTGACAGCTGGAACGGTCATCTATACGGCTGTCTGGCAAGGTCTGGGTAACGCCCGCCTTCCTTTTTATGCGACCACGATCGGCATGTGGGTGATTCGGATTGGCTCAGGTTATCTGATGGGGGTCATCCTCGGTTGGGGCTTGCCAGGTATTTGGGCAGGTACCCTCTTGGATAATGGTTTTCGCTGGTTTTTCTTAAAAACGCTCTATCATCGTAAATGGAAGGAATAAAACTTATGACACGAGCTTTTATTTGGGATTTGGATGGAACTCTTTTGGATTCTTATGAAGCGATTTTAGATGGGATTGCTGAGACTTATGCCTATTACTCTCTGGACTTTGACCGGGAAGCGGTCCATGCTTTTATTCTTCAACAATCCGTCCAGTCTCTGCTTGAAGACGTTGCCAGAGAACATGGCTTGGATGCGGAGGAGATGAATCGTTATCGTGCTTCTAGCTTACGTGAGAAAAACGCCCAAGTTCATCTGATGCAGGGGGCTAGAGACATTCTAGCTTGGGCTAAAGAGGAAGGAATTGCCCAATTTGTCTATACCCACAAGGGGAAGAATGCTTACCCAATTCTGGAAGATTTAGGGATCCTATCCTATTTCCAAGAGATTGTCACAACGGACAATGGTTTTAGGAGAAAACCAGATCCAGAAGGAGTCGATTATCTAGTGGATAAGTATCAACTGGAACGGAGCGAAACCTATTATATTGGAGATCGAACCTTGGATGTTGATCTGGCAGACAATGCAGGAATCGGGAGTATTAATTTTTAGATTACAAGCCGGATGTCAATCATGCGATTCAACGTTTGGATGATATTCGCCTCTATTTTGAAGAAGAAAAAAGTTAACTTATTTAACAAAGCAAGGCTTCTTTGTTGCTGGAATGGCGCTGTGAAAAGAATCCGTAAACAATTTGTTTTGAAAATGAAATAATTCCTTAAGAAATCTTTAAGATAAATCCGATATAATAAAACCATAAACAAAGACCTCCTAACTTTGTTTATGAAATCCTAAAACTTTTCTTTTTCATAATAATCTCCCTAAAAGGCCACCAAATCCGGTGGTCTTTTACTTTGCTTTTCTTAGGAGGAAATCATTTCGTTTGAGGTGAGCAAATTTCTTGCTTCAACTTTTTTAAAATGATACACTTGATAAATCAATTATTGATAAGTCAATAAAAAGAGTGGAGAGAAGGAATGACAGAAATGCATGACTTGCTTTATCGGTTGAAGCTAGCTGATCAGGCATCAACCCAATTATTTGAAAAACAATTGGGCATTGGTCTGACCCGTTATCAGATGCTCCAGTTGTTATTAGTAGAGGCGCCGTGTAGCCAAGTGGCCCTCCAGGAGAAACTAGCAATTGACCCTGCAGCCTTAACCCGCCACTTCAAAGTCTTAGAAGGCGGTGGCTATGTTACTCGTAGTCGCAATCCAGAAAATCAACGGGAGGTTGTGGTAGAACTTACGGAACTTGCCAGAGATCGGTTGTTGGTCCATCCTCCAGCGCATCATCTACAGGTAAAAGCCCAGATGGATCAGATTCTTTCTGAAAAAGAGCAGGATCAGTTGAGTCACTTACTCGAAAAGTTGGTGTCTGGTCTCGAACAAATTACATTTTAAAAGGAGAATAGTATGTCTGTCTTAACTGTTGTTTTAGCAAGCCTTGCTGCTTTCGAACATTTCTATATTTTTTATCTTGAGAGTTTAGCAACCCACTCGGCATCGACTAGTCGTGTCTTTAATATGGATCAGGAAGACTTACATCGTCCATCTGTGACTGTCCTCTTCAAAAACCAAGGCATTTATAATGCTCTGATTGGTGTCTTCCTCCTCTATGCCCTCTTTATAGCTAGAAATAGTGAAATTGTCACGATTTTTCTGCTTTTTATTATTGGTGTCGCAGCTTATGGGGCTGTAACTTCTAATAAAAAAATTATCTTGATCCAGGGTGGACCAGCAATAGTCGCTTTAGCCAGCCTTCTTCTGCTTGGATAAGGGTCAGCTCTTCCAGATTGGGAAGAGTTTTTCATTCCTATCCTTGGAGCTGCGATGAAAAGGGCTCCATCTTCAGTTACCAGTTTGCCGTAAAAAAACTATGCCTTTTTGCATTCAGCTTTTTAGTTTTTCTTGAAGCTTTCTATAAGGAATGGTTTAGGTTTCCCTTTGTATACTGTACTCATCCAATAAGAAATGAGGTACAGAAAAATGAAAAATCTCAGTCAATTATCCAAAACGCTTTAAGAAATTGCCACAACAAGGGTCTTGTTACGGCGAATAAATATTTTTCATAAGAGAAGGCTCTACCCGAAAGGATAGAGTTTTTATGTACCAGGGACCTTGTGATTCGTGGTATAATAGGCCTATGGAAAAAAAGAATAAATTGCTACTCATCGACGGGTCTTCCGTCGCATTTCGTGCCTTTTTCGCACTCTATAATCAAATCGATCGCTTTAAAAATGCCAATGGACTTCATACCAATGCCATCTACGGTTTTAACCTCATGTTGAGTCATCTCTTGAGCGCATTCAACCAACACATGTTCTCGTCGCCTTTGATGCAGGAAAGACTACTTTTCGGACGGAGATGTATGCTGACTACAAAGGGGGGCGGGCAAAAACACCAGATGAGTTCCGTGAGCAGTTTCCTTTCATTCGCGAGCAACTGGATCATATGGGAATCCGCCACTATGAGCTAGCTCAATATGAAGCAGATGATATTATTGGAACGCTGGACAAGTTGGCAGAATCAACTTCTGTTCCTTTTGATGTCACCATCGTTTCTGGGGATAAAGATTTGATCCAGCTGACAGATGACAATACGGTGGTTGAAATCTCCAAAAAAGGAGTGGCAGAGTTTGAAGAATTCACTCCAGTCTATTTGAAAGAAAAGATGGGACTGACACCAGAGCAGTTTATCGACCTCAAGGCCTTGATGGGAGATAAGTCGGATAATATCCCAGGTGTTACCAAGATTGGAGAAAAGACCGGAATCAAACTACTCCTAGAGTACGGGTCTCTCGATGGTATTTACGAGCATATCGATGAGATGAAGGCTTCTAAGATGAAGGAAAATCTTATCAGCGATAAGGAGCAGGCCTACCTATCTAAGACTCTCGCGACCATCGATACCAATGCGCCAATCGAGATCGGCCTGGACGATATCATCTATACTGGTCCCCATCTTGAAAATCTGGCTAAGTTTTATGAGGAGATGGGCTTCAAGCAACTCCGCCAAGCTTTGGATTTGAGTGGGGAAGCAGCAGCTCCGGTAGCCATTGACTACACAGAAGTAGAGCAGGTTACCTCGGATATGCTCACGGATGATAGTTTTTTCCATTTTGAGATTTTTGGGGACAATTACCATACAGAACCGATCATCGGCTTTGCCTGGGGAACAAAAGGTAAGCTCTACACTAGCACAGATACCAGTTTGTTACAAACGCCAGTTTTTAAAGAATTCCTCGAAAAAACGTCCCTCAAGGTCTATGACTTCAAGCGGGCCAAGGTCTTGCTTAGCCACTTGGATATTACCTTGCAAAATCCAGCTTTTGACAGTCGTTTGGCCAAGTATCTCTTGTCGACCGTAGAGGACAATGAAATTTCCACCATTGCGAGTCTCTATAGTCAGATTGCACTACCGCTGGACGAAGTTGTTTATGGCAAGGGAGCCAAAAAAGCCATTCCAGAAAAGGCGGTCCTATTAGAGCATTTGGCACGAAAAGTCGCTGTTTTACTAGACACTGAAGAGCCTATGACGGAGCAACTAAAAGCTCACGACCAACTGGATCTGCTCTATGATATGGAGCAACCACTAGCAGCTGTTTTGGCCAAGATGGAAATCGCAGGGATTATAGGAACGCCAGACCCTCCAAGACATGCAGGTTGAAAACGAAGCAGTCTTGGAGCGCCTGACTCAAGAAATCTACGAGCTTGCTGGAGAAGAATTTAACATCAATTCTCCAAAACAATTGGGTGTCATCCTCTTTGAAAAATTGGAACTCCCTCTTGAATACACCAAGAAGACCAAAACCGGCTATTCAACAGCTGTTGATGTCTTGGAACGCCTAGCTCCCATCGCACCAATCGTGTCTAAGATTCTTGAATACCGCCAAATTGCTAAGATCCAATCGACCTATGTCATCGGTCTTCAAGACTGGATTTTGGAAGATGGAAAAATCCATACCCGCTATGTACAGGATTTGACGCAGACAGGTCGCCTGTCCAGTGTGGATCCTAACCTGCAAAACATCCCTGTCCGTTTGGAACAAGGCCGTCTCATTCGCAAAGCCTTTGTCCCGGAAGAGGAAAACAGTGTCTTGCTCAGTTCGGATTACTCACAGATCGAACTGCGCGTTTTAGCCCATATTTCAGGAGATGAACATTTGATTGACGCCTTTAATCATGGGGCGGATATCCACACATCGACCGCCATGCGGGTCTTCAATATTGAAAAACCAGAAGATGTGACACCTAATGACCGCCGAAATGCCAAGGCAGTAAACTTCGGCGTGGTTTATGGAATTTCCGATTTTGGACTTTCTAACAACCTAGGAATCAGTCGAAAAGAGGCTAAGGCCTATATTGAAACCTACTTCGAACGCTACCCTGGTATCAAGGACTATATGGAGAGAGTGGTACGGGAAGCGCGTGACAAAGGCTACGTGGAGACCCTCTTTAAACGTCGCCGGGAAATTCCAGATATTAATTCTCGAAACTTCAATGTTCGAGGCTTTGCGGAGCGGACGGCTATCAACTCACCGATTCAAGGATCCGCAGCCGATATCTTGAAAATTGCTATGATCCAACTGGACCAAGCACTGGTGGCGGGTGGCTATCAGACCAAGATGCTTCTTCAGGTTCACGATGAAATTGTTCTGCAAGTACCAACTGATGAACTTGCAACGATCAAAGAACTCGTCAAAGAGACCATGGAATCTGCTATTGAACTTGCGGTACCACTGGAAGCCGATGAGAATGAAGGCAAAACATGGTATGAAGCCAAATAAGATTGAGTTTGTTCAAAACAGAAAGCGGTGGGAGACTTTTAAGTTTCCTACCGCTTTTAACGACAAACACTTGCAATGCTCTCCGTATTGTTATACTATTTAAAGAAAGGAAACGCATACAAAGGAGATTCATATGGCCTATTCATTTCGCAATCCTAGTGATGGTGTTATCAAACATTACTTAGAAACAAGCAAAATCATTGCTGTAGTCGGATTATCTGATCGTGAAGATACGACCAGTCATCGTGTCAGCAAGGAGATGCAAGAGCGGGGCTATCGGATTATTCCCGTTAATCCTCGTGCAGCCGGTGGCCAGATCCTAGGAGAAACGGTATACGCTAGCTTGCAGGAAATTCCTTTCCCAGTAGATATCGTCGATGTTTACCGTCGCAGTGAGTTTTTGCCAGATGTAGCGCGTGACTTCATCGAGTCGGATGCGAAGATTTTCTGGGCACAATTGGAACTGGAGAATCAAGAAGCAGAAGAAATCCTTCGTGAAGCTGGACGAGAAGATATTGTGATGAACCGCTGTATCAAACGCGAGCACACTCGTTTGGTCATGGGAGAATCTGTCTACGGGGTGTAACTTAAAAAAGGGAGACCTTGTTCAAGATGAATCGTAGCTATGAGGAAACTGTAACAATCCACTGTTGATTTCAAGGAAATCAGCGGGGATAGTAATAAGTCTAGCTGTATGAATTGATGTAGCTTCATCTAAGAACTTGGGGGACAGTTACATCATATTTGGAAGAATAGAGAGTTGATCGAACAGATGCGAACAAATCTCTCTGAGAATAAAAAAAGAATCCACCTAGTAACTTGGAGAATGAATTCCAACTTTAGGTGGTTTTTGTTATTTTTTGCTTAAGCAAGTGGATCAGAATCAGGAGAATCTGGTGCATCTTGTCGAAAACATCCGGTTACCTGCATCCGTGTCTGAAGTAGAGTATGGTAAAAGATGATTTGGCAGCTGGTTGTATAAGGTTTGACATAAAAATCGGCCACACCTAGGCTAAAAAAAGAAAGGATTTGCCAACCAAGTAAGCTTAGATCAAGTACCAAGCGGTGGCTCTTAAAACCTTTCATCTCTTCCCTACTTTGACGAAGGATGGACAAGGGACCGTCGTAGGTTCCCGTCATGAGACGGCTGTAGAGGATCAATTCGACCAAGCTATACTGGTAGTAGAAAGGAAGAAAGAGAAGAAGTCCGACTAGGGCCATTAGGAGGCCGGTGGTCATGGTTGGAGCTAACTTGAGAATCGCTTGAACTTCTGGAGTATCCGTTGTGAGAGTTGCCGTCGAAGGGATTGACTCTTTGATGGCAAGTACTTGAGAGCTGACCACTGTTAAGAGAAGTTGGCTCACATAGAGAAGACTGCCCCAAAAAGATAAGATCAGTTGCTTGATGAACAGTGTCAGAAATACGGGAGTAAAATACTGGTTCTGAAAGATGGTGAAAATACCAAAGCTTTTTTCTCCTTTACTAGAGGCGGAGATCAAATAGCGAAAGGTGGCTCCTAGATAGAGGAAAGAGAGGATAAATCCGATGATAGAGGGGAAAATCTGCCGACTAAGGAGAAAAAGGACTGCTTCTCTGAGCTCCATTTGGGTGAGTAGTTCTGTTATATCCGTACCTGTTAAAATGTAACTTGCAAAAATCGTCAAGAAGGTCGGCAAGGCAAAGTAGGAGAAGACCATGGGATGTTGCAATTGCAGTTGCCGAGCTTGAGTGCGAACCAATTTGATATTCATAATGTCCTCTTTCATGGTAGTAGTACCCTTTATTATAACACAAGTCCGTGACAGAGCTGGTAAAATTTGGTACAATCGTACAGGTGCTCACAGGAGATCCTGTGACAGGAATAAGAAGGCTGGGACTGTATTTCCCAGTACGGAGGTAACCATGACAGATTCACCGATTCAATATCGATTGATTAAAAAAGAAAAGCATACAGGAGCTCGGTTGGGAGAAATTATCACCCCCCACGGGACCTTCCCGACCCCAATGTTTATGCCTGTAGGGACTCAGGCAACTGTTAAGACCCAATCGCCAGAAGAACTTAAAGAGATGGGTTCAGGCATTATCTTGGCTAATACTTACCATCTCTGGCTTCGTCCAGGGGATGACTTGGTCGCAAAAGCGGGTGGTCTGCACCAGTTCATGAACTGGGACCAGCCCATTTTGACGGATAGTGGAGGTTTCCAGGTCTATTCACTAGCAGATACCCGCAATATCACCGAAGAAGGGGTGACCTTTAAAAACCACCTCAACGGCTCGAAAATGTTCCTTTCTCCAGAAAAGGCCATTTCCATCCAAAACAATCTAGGGAGCGACATCATGATGTCCTTTGACGAATGTCCCCAGTTCTATCAACCCTACGATTATGTAAAAAAATCAATCGAACGGACCAGTCGTTGGGCAGAACGTGGGCTAAAAGCTCACCGTCGCCCTCATGATCAAGGTCTTTTCGGGATTGTCCAAGGGGCTGGTTTTGAAGACTTGCGCCGTCAGTCTGCGCGTGATCTCGTTAGCATGGACTTCCCAGGTTATTCTATTGGTGGGTTAGCTGTTGGGGAAAGCCATGAAGAGATGAATGCCGTGCTTGACTTCACAACTCCTCTCCTACCAGAAAACAAGCCTCGTTACCTCATGGGAGTAGGAGCTCCAGACAGTCTGATTGATGGGGTGATTCGTGGAGTGGATATGTTTGACTGTGTCTTGCCGACGCGGATTGCGCGAAACGGTACCTGTATGACTAGTCAAGGACGCCTGGTGGTAAAAATGCACAATTTGCTGAAGACTTTACGCCACTAGATCACGAATGTGATTGCTACACTTGTAAGAATTACACCCGGGCTTATCTTCGCCACCTCCTTAAGGCAGATGAGACCTTCGGCATTCGTTTGACCAGTTATCACAACCTCTATTTCTTGATTAACCTCATGAAGCAGGTTCGTCAAGCGATTATGGACGACAATCTTTTAGAATTCCGGGAACATTTCGTCGAAAAATACGGCTATAACAAGTCAGGCCGGAATTTCTAGGATGGATAGCGAAAGATTATTAGCCTCCTTAGTAAAAATGAAAAAGGAAGCAAATAGCCTTGTCAATACATCACAAGATCAGTTTCATATTGAAAAAGAATGGAAAGTTCTACAGGGGAGCAGTATTCAGAACGTTGACAAACAATTTCTTTATCAAAAATAATTTAAGTGAAGCTGAAAAAAGTTTAAAAAATAGACTAGTAGGTTCATTTAAACAAATACTGAAACTTTCCGCTGTGAGAAAAGTGAGAGTGGGACAGAAATCGGTAATTCGTTAGAATTCGATTTCGTCGTCCCACCTCCGCACAGTTGAGTAGGGCTGTAAAAGCTGATGAAATCAGCGTAGTAGAGCCCACTCAACCACTGCGTCTTGCTCGATAATCCAAAGACAATTGAGAGGCTAGGATTTCTGTCCCACTCTCACTCGGGAGTTTTGGAGCCTTAGATCCAAAACTAATTGAACATGGGCTGCGGATCGTGTCAAAAAGATAAGTTCTCCTAGAATCAAAAGATTCTGCGTCAAACTTCCTATTTTGACTTTATCCGCAGACGCCCTTTGTATCTTAACTAAGTCATGGAACTTCTTCGAAGTTCGCTGACGTCCGTCCTCACCTAAGGTAACTTTGTCTGTAATCTGAAAAAAGGCTGGGCATAAAGTATCCAGTCTCTTATATATGATAGTTATAACTGCAAGACGCAGTAGCTGATTGGCATCTTTGTTCGCCTTTTAAGCTCCAAAGATGACTTAATCAGCCTTGCGGGGGTGGGACAACGAACGATTTTTATTCAAAATTCGTTCTGTCCCACTCCCTTTTTTCTATATAATGGCAACTTTTTTAGCACGCTTTTTCTTTCGAAAACACTTTCATTAAAAAAACGAAAAAAATCTGCTCAAATTCCTTGCATTGAGGCTTTCATTGTGTTAAACTACTATGGTGCTGTGAAAAACAGCTATTAGCTTTGATGCAAGAGGTTGCGACACGCTCGGTTGCATTGCCACGCAACGCGCGTCGGTTTTCTTGTGGAGCTAGCCTATTATCTTAAATAGACGAAAAGGAGAAAAAGATGGCAAACAAAAAAATCCGCATCCGTTTGAAAGCGTACGAACACCGTACACTTGACACAGCGGCTGCAAAAATCGTAGAATCAGCTACTCGTACAGGTGCACAAGTTGCGGGTCCAATCCCACTTCCAACTGAGCGTAGCCTCTACACAATTATTCGTGCGACTCACAAATACAAAGATTCTCGCGAACAATTCGAAATGCGTACACACAAACGTTTGATCGATATCATCAACCCAACTCAAAAAACAGTTGACGCTTTGATGAAATTGGATCTCCCAAGTGGTGTAAACGTAGAAATCAAACTTTAATCTAAAGTTTGATGCCTTGAGCATGAAAAACGCTCGTTAAAAACTTTTTGAATAAAAAATTATAGAAAAGGAACTATTTTCTCATGACAAAAGGAATCTTAGGGAAAAAAGTGGGAATGACTCAAATCTTCACTGAAGCTGGCGAATTGATCCCTGTAACAGTTATCGAAGCAACTCCAAACGTTGTTCTTCAAGTTAAAACTGTTGAAACAGATGGTTACAACGCTATCCAAGTTGGTTTCGATGACAAACGCGAAGTATTGAGCAACAAACCTGCTAAAGGACATGTAGCTAAAGCTAACACGGCTCCTAAGCGCTTCATTCGTGAATTCAAAAACGTTGAAGGCTTGGAAGTTGGTGCTGAAATCACAGTTGAAACTTTCGCAGCTGGAGACATTGTTGATGTAACTGGTACATCTAAAGGTAAAGGTTTCCAAGGTGTTATCAAACGCCACGGACAATCACGTGGACCCTATGGCTCACGGTTCTCGTTACCACCGTCGTCCAGGTTCTATGGGACCTGTTGCACCTAACCGCGTATTCAAAGGTAAAAACCTTGCAGGACGTATGGGTGGCGACCGTGTAACAATTCAAAACCTTGAAGTTGTACAAGTTGTTCCAGAAAAGAACGTTATCCTTATCAAAGGTAACGTACCAGGTGCTAAGAAATCTCTTATCACTATCAAGTCAGCAGTTAAAGCTGGTAAATAATAAGGAAAGGGGAATACAGTCAAAATGGCAAATGTAACATTATTCGACCAAACTGGTAAACAAGCGGGCGAAGTTGTTCTTAGCGATGCAATCTTTGGTATCGAACCAAACCAAGCTGTTGTATTTGATGTGATCATCAGCCAACGTGCTAGCCTTCGTCAAGGAACTCACGCAGTTAAAAACCGTTCAGCCGTTTCAGGTGGCGGACGCAAACCATGGCGTCAAAAAGGAACTGGACGTGCTCGTCAAGGTTCTATCCGCTCTCCACAATGGCGCGGTGGTGGAATTGTCTTCGGACCAACTCCACGTAGCTATGCGTACAAACTTCCTCAAAAAGTTCGTCGCCTTGCACTTAAATCTGTTTACTCAGAAAGTTGCTGAAAACAAATTTGTAGCCGTTGATTCTCTTGAATTTACAGCTCCAAAAACTGCTGAATTTGCAAAAGTTCTTGCAGCTTTGAGCATCGATTCTAAAGTCCTTGTTATTCTTGAAGAAGGAAACGAATTCGCAGCTCTTTCAGCTCGTAACCTTCCAAATGTGAAAGTTGCGACTGCTACAACTGCAAGTGTTCTTGACATCGCAAATAGTGACAAACTTCTTGTTACTCAAGCAGCTATCTCTAAAATCGAGGAGGTTCTTGCATAATGAATTTGTATGATGTTATCAAAAAACCTGTTATCACTGAAAAGTCAATGGCTCAACTTGAAGCAGGCAAATATGTATTCGAAGTTGACACTCGCGCCCACAAATTGTTGATCAAACAAGCTGTTGAAGCTGCCTTTGAAGGTGTAAAAGTTGCGAATGTTAACACTGTAAACGTAAAACCAAAAGCAAAACGTGTTGGACGTTACACTGGTTTTACTTCAAAAACTAAAAAAGCTATCATCACGCTTGCAGCTGATTCAAAAGCAATCGAGTTGTTCGCTACTGAAGCTGAATAATCTAAGGAGGAAATATCGTGGGAATTCGTGTTTATAAACCAACAACAAACGGTCGCCGTAATATGACTTCTTTGGATTTCGCTGAAATCACAACAAGCACACCAGAGAAATCTTTGCTCGTTTCATTGAAGAGCAAAGCAGGTCGTAACAACAACGGACGTATCACAGTTCGTCACCAAGGTGGTGGACACAAGCGTCATTACCGTTTGATCGACTTCAAACGTAACAAAGATAACGTTGAAGCAGTTGTAAAAACAATTGAGTACGATCCAAACCGTTCTGCAAACATCGCTTTGGTACACTACACTGATGGTGTGAAAGCTTACATCATCGCTCCAAAAGGTCTTGAAGTTGGTCAACGCATCGTTTCAGGTCCAGAAGCAGATATCAAAGTCGGAAACGCTCTTCCACTTGCTAACATCCCAGTTGGTACTTTGATCCACAACATCGAATTGAAACCAGGTCGTGGTGGAGAATTGGTACGTGCTGCTGGAGCTTCTGCTCAAGTATTGGGTCAAGAAGGTAAATATGTTCTTGTTCGTCTTCAATCAGGCGAAGTTCGAATGATCCTTGGTACTTGCCGTGCTACAGTTGGTGTTGTCGGAAACGAACAACATGGACTTGTAAATCTTGGTAAAGCTGGACGTAGCCGTTGGAAAGGTATCCGCCCAACAGTTCGTGGTTCTGTAATGAACCCGAATGATCACCCACACGGTGGTGGTGAAGGTAAAGCACCAGTTGGTCGTAAAGCGCCATCAACTCCATGGGGCAAACCTGCTCTTGGTCTTAAAACTCGTAACAAGAAAGCGAAATCTGACAAACTTATCGTTCGTCGTCGCGGTGAAAAATAATTTAGAACTAGTCGCTTAAGCGCTAGATGATCCGCCAGCTCGGTAGCGCTCCTTGTGAGCGCAAGCCGCTGTGGTACTATATTTAAAGGAGAAAATAATAAAATGGGACGCAGTCTTAAAAAAGGACCTTTCGTCGATGAGCATTTGATGAAAAAAGTTGAAGCTCAAGCTAACGACGAAAAGAAAAAAGTTATCAAAACTTGGTCACGTCGTTCAACGATCTTCCCAAGTTTCATTGGTTACACTATCGCAGTTTATGATGGACGTAAACACGTACCGGTTTACATCCAAGAAGACATGGTAGGTCACAAGCTTGGTGAATTTGCACCAACTCGTACTTACAAAGGTCACGCTGCAGATGACAAGAAGACACGTAGAAAATAAGGAGAACATAAATGGCAGAAATTACTTCAGCTAAAGCAATGGCTCGTACAGTGCGTGTTTCACCTCGTAAATCACGTCTTGTTCTTGACAACATCCGTGGTAAAAGCGTAGCCGATGCAGTAGCAATCTTGAAATTCACTCCAAACAAAGCAGCTGAAATCATCTTGAAAGTGTTGAACTCAGCAGTAGCAAACGCTGAAAACAACTTTGGTTTGGAAAAAGCAAACTTGGTAGTATCTGAAGCATTCGCAAACGAAGGACCAACAATGAAACGTTTCCGTCCACGTGCGAAAGGTTCAGCTTCACCAATCAACAAACGCACAAGCCACATCACAGTGGTTGTGACAGAAAAATAAGGAGGTAACATCGTGGGTCAAAAAGTACATCCAATTGGAATGCGTGTCGGCATCATCCGTGATTGGGATGCCAAATGGTATGCTGAAAAAGAATACGCGGATTACCTTCATGAAGATCTTGCAATCCGCAAATTTATTCAAAAAGAATTAGCTGACGCAGCGGTTTCTACTATTGAAATCGAACGCGCAGTAAACAAAGTTAACGTTTCTCTTCACACTGCTAAACCAGGTATGGTTATCGGTAAAGGTGGAGCAAACGTCGATGCACTTCGTGCAGCTCTTAACAAATTGACAGGTAAACAAGTTCACATCAACATTATCGAGATCAAACGTCCTGACTTGGACGCTCACCTTGTTGGTGAAGGAATTGCTCGTCAATTGGAGCAACGTGTGGCTTTCCGTCGTGCTCAAAAACAAGCGATTCAACGTACTATGCGCGCTGGGGCTAAAGGAATTAAAACACAAGTATCAGGTCGTTTGAACGGTGCAGATATCGCCCGTGCTGAAGGATACTCAGAAGGTACAGTTCCACTCCACACACTTCGCGCAGACATCGATTACGCTTGGGAAGAAGCAGATACAACTTACGGTAAACTTGGTGTTAAAGTATGGATCTACCGTGGTGAAGTTCTTCCAGCTCGTAAAGACGCTAAAGGAGGTAAATAACCAATGTTAGTACCTAAACGTGTAAAACACCGTCGCGAATTCCGTGGTAAAATGCGCGGTGAAGCAAAAGGTGGAAAAGAAGTATCATTCGGTGAATACGGTCTTCAAGCTACAACTAGCCACTGGATCACTAACCGCCAAATCGAAGCTGCTCGTATTGCCATGACTCGTTACATGAAACGTGGTGGTAAGGTTTGGATCAAGATCTTCCCACACAAATCATACACCGCTAAAGCTATCGGGGTACGTATGGGATCTGGTAAAGGGGCGCCTGAAGGTTGGGTAGCACCAGTTAAACGTGGTAAAGTAATGTTTGAAGTTGCTGGTGTATCTGAAGAGATTGCTCGCGAAGCGCTTCGTCTTGCAAGCCACAAATTGCCAGTTAAATGTAAATTCGTAAAACGTGAAGCAAAATAAGGAGAGGTCATGAAACTTACAGAAGTAAAAGAATTTGTTAAAGAACTTCGTGGTCTTTCTCAAGAAGAACTCGCGAAGCGTGAAAATGAATTGAAGAAAGAATTGTTTGAACTTCGTTTCCAAGCGGCTGCTGGTCAATTGGAACAAACTGGACGTTTGAAAGAAGTGAAAAAACAAATCGCTCGTATCAAAACTGTTCAATCAGAAGCTAAATAATAGACTAGGGAAGGAGAATTTCAATGGAACGCAATAATCGTAAAGTTCTTGTTGGACGTGTTGTGTCTGACAAAATGGACAAAACAATCACAGTTGTAGTTGAAACTAAACGTAACCACCCAGTCTATGGTAAACGTATCAACTATTCTAAAAAATACAAAGCTCATGATGAAAACAACGTTGCCAAAGAAGGCGATATCGTTCGTATCATGGAAACTCGTCCGCTTTCAGCTACAAAACGCTTCCGTCTTGTAGAAGTTGTTGAAGAAGCGGTTATCATCTAATCAAACCTGAAAGGAGAAAACTGAAATGATTCAAACAGAAACTCGTTTGAAAGTCGCAGACAACAGCGGTGCTCGCGAAATCTTGACTATCAAAGTTCTTGGTGGTTCAGGACGTAAATTTGCAAACATCGGTGATGTTATTGTGGCATCTGTAAAACAAGCTACTCCTGGTGGTGCGGTTAAAAAAGGTGACGTTGTAAAAGCTGTTATCGTTCGTACTAAATCAGGTGCTCGTCGTAAAGATGGTTCATACATCAAGTTCGACGAAAATGCTGCAGTGATCATCCGTGACGACAAAACTCCTCGCGGAACTCGTATCTTCGGCCCAGTTGCTCGTGAATTGCGTGACGGTGGTTTCATGAAGATCGTATCACTTGCTCCAGAAGTACTTTAATTTTAAAAATCACAAACACAGTCCCCTGGCTCAACGGCCAGGGTGCCCATCGGGCGTAAGAATAAAAGGAGAATAAAATGTTTGTAAAAACTGGCGACAAAGTTCGTGTAATTGCTGGTAAAGACAAAGGTGTTGAAGCTAAAGTCGTTGCTGCTCTTCCAAAAGTAAATAAAGTTGTTGTTGAAGGTGTAAACCTTGTTAAGAAACACCAACGTCCAAATAACGAAAACCCTCAAGGTGCTATCATTGAAAAAGAAGCTCCAATCCATGTATCAAACGTTCAAGTCTTGGACAAGAACGGAGTTGCTGGACGTGTTGGCTACAAATTCGTAGATGGCAAAAAAGTTCGTTATAATAAAAAATCAGGCGAAGTGCTTGACTAATCACGAAGGAAAGGAGAAGTATAATGGCTAATCGTTTAAAAGAAAAATACCTTAATGAAGTAGTTCCAGCTTTGACTGAACAATTTAACTACTCATCAGTTATGGCAGTGCCAAAAGTTGATAAGATCGTTTTGAACATGGGTGTTGGAGATGCTGTTTCTAACGCTAAAAACCTTGAGAAAGCTGCTGAAGAATTGGCATTGATCTCAGGTCAAAAACCACTTATCACAAAAGCTAAAAAATCAATCGCCGGCTTCCGTCTTCGTGAAGGTGTAGCGATCGGTGCGAAAGTAACTCTTCGTGGCGAACGTATGTACGAATTCTTGGACAAATTGGTTTCAGTTTCACTTCCACGTGTTCGTGACTTCCATGGTGTTCCAACAAAATCATTTGACGGACGCGGAAACTACACACTTGGTGTGAAAGAACAATTGATCTTCCCAGAAATCAACTTTGATGATGTTGATAAAACTCGTGGTTTGGATATCGTAATCGTAACTACTGCGAACACAGACGAAGAATCACGTGCATTGCTTACTGGCCTTGGTATGCCGTTTGCAAAATAATATAGGAGGTAAAACTAATGGCTAAAAAATCTATGATTGCTAAGAACAAACGCCCAGCGAAGTTCTCTACTCAAGCATACACTCGCTGTGAACGTTGTGGACGTCCACACTCAGTTTACCGCAAGTTTAAACTTTGCCGTGTTTGCTTCCGTGAATTAGCATACAAAGGACAAATCCCTGGTGTCACTAAAGCATCTTGGTAATGTAAGATATTAAGGGCGTCAAAACTCAAAGTGAAAATAGGAAACTTGACGAAGAAACATAGTTTCTAGGAAAGTTTATCTTTTTCACACAGAGTTTAGCCCGAGTTCAGTTTGGCTAGCCAATTTGAACACGAGCTACAGCTTTGTCAAAAAAGACCAATTTACTTTGGAGCATGGCTCCTGCATTAAATTGCCTATTTTTGCTCTTGCTGTTACGCTCTCTGTATCATGTATTAACTAGCAAGTGAAACATTCAAACTACTAGTAAGAGGAGAAATAAAAATGGTTATGACTGACCCAATTGCAGACTTCCTAACTCGTATTCGTAATGCTAACCAAGCAAAACACGAAGTACTTGAAGTACCTGCATCAAATATCAAAAAAGGGATTGCTGAAATCCTTAAACGCGAAGGTTTTGTAAAAAACGTTGAAGTAATCGAAGATGACAAACAAGGAATCATCCGCGTGTTCTTGAAATACGGAGCAAACGGTGAAAGAGTTATCACGAACTTGAAACGTGTTTCTAAACCAGGTTTGCGTGTTTACAAAAAACGTGAAGATCTTCCAAAAGTTCTTAACGGACTTGGAATTGCTATCCTTTCAACTTCTGAAGGTTTGCTTACCGATAAGGAAGCACGCCAAAAGAATGTTGGTGGAGAAGTTATCGCTTACGTTTGGTAATTGATGATGTGAGAGCGTAAAAAGAATGCAGTGAAAATAGGAAGTTTGTAGTAGGAGCGATGCTCCAAGACAAACTTATCTTTTTCACCAAATTCTTAGCTCGAACTCAAATCAAGATACAAAGTTCTTAGAGCGTGTTCAGTTTAGCTATTGAACTAAATAAGTATCTTAACCCCGTGAAAACTAGCCTGCAAAGGCCTGACAATTTAACAGGAGAATAAAAACATGTCACGTATTGGTAATAAAGTTATCGTGTTGCCTGCTGGTGTTGAACTCACTAACAATGACAACGTCGTAACTGTAAAAGGACCTAAAGGAGAACTTACTCGTGAGTTCTCAAAAGATATTGAAATCCGTGTGGAAGGAACTGAAGTAACACTTCACCGTCCAAACGATTCAAAAGAAATGAAAACTATCCACGGAACTACTCGTGCCCTTTTGAACAACATGGTTGTTGGTGTTTCAGAAGGATTCAAGAAAGAACTTGAAATGCGTGGGGTTGGTTACCGTGCACAACTTCAAGGATCAAACTTGTTTTGGCTGTAGGTAAATCTCATCCAGACGAAGTTGAAGCTCCAGAAGGAATTACTTTTGAACTTCCAAACCCAACGACTATCGTTATCAGCGGAATTTCAAAAGAAGTAGTTGGTCAAACAGCTGCTTATGTACGTAGCCTTCGTTCACCTGAGCCATACAAAGGTAAAGGGATCCGTTATGTTGGTGAATTCGTTCGCCGTAAAGAAGGTAAAACAGGTAAATAATGTTGAGTGGTTGTATGTCAACCACCCACCTATTTTCCAACTCAGTGCTTAGCACATGATTTTAAAATTAAGAGGTGAAAATTGTGATTTCGAAACCAGATAAAAATAAAATCCGTCAAAAACGCCACCGTCGCGTTCGCGGAAAACTCTCTGGAACTGCTGATCGCCCACGTTTGAACGTATTCCGTTCTAATACAGGCATCTACGCTCAAGTAATTGATGACGTAGCGGGTGTAACGCTCGCAAGCGCTTCAACTCTTGACAAAGAAGTTTCAAAAGGAACTAAAACTGAACAAGCCGTTGTTGTCGGCAAACTTGTTGCTGAACGTGCAGTTGCTAAAGGTATTTCTGAAGTGGTGTTCGACCGCGGTGGATATCTATATCACGGACGTGTTAAAGCTTTGGCTGATGCAGCTCGTGAAAACGGATTGAAATTCTAATAGGAGGACACTAGAAAATGGCATTTAAAGACAATGCAGTTGAACTTGAAGAACGTGTAGTTGCCATCAACCGTGTTACAAAAGTTGTTAAAGGTGGACGTCGTCTTCGCTTTGCGGCTCTTGTAGTTGTTGGTGACCGTAACGGACGTGTTGGTTTTGGTACAGGTAAAGCTCAAGAAGTACCAGAAGCAATCCGTAAAGCAGTAGAAGATGCTAAGAAAAACTTGATTGAAGTTCCAATGGTTGGAACAACAATTCCTCACGAAGTAACATCAGTATTTGGTGGAGCTCGTGTATTGTTGAAACCAGCTATCGAAGGGGCGGGGGTTGCTGCAGGTGGTGCAGTTCGTGCCGTTGTCGAATTGGCAGGTATTGCAGATGTAACATCTAAATCACTTGGATCAAACACTCCAATCAACATTGTTCGTGCAACAGTGGAAGGATTAGCTCAATTGAAACGCGCTGAAGAAGTTGCTGCCCTTCGTGGTATTTCAGTTTCTGACTTGGCTTAAGAAAGGAGATTCAAATGGCTCAAATTAAAATTACTTTGACTAAGTCTCCAATCGGACGCATCCCGTCACAACGTAAAACTGTTGTAGCACTTGGACTTGGCAAATTGAACAGCTCTGTTATTAAAGAAGATAACCCAGCGGTACGTGGAATGATCACTGCAGTATCTCACTTGGTAACAGTTGAAGAAGTAAAATAATCTATTTATAATAGAACAAAGTTTTCAGGGGTATGAGAATTTTCTCATCCCCTAAAACTAAATATAAGTATAGGCGAGTTTGTAGTCGGGACACCTTTTCCTGATTGCATGCGTTAGCAATTTACAAAAGAGGAGAAAATAATAATGAAACTTCATGAATTACAACCTGCTGCAGGTTCACGTAAAGTCCGCAACCGTGTTGGTCGTGGTACTTCATCTGGTAATGGTAAAACTTCTGGCCGTGGTCAAAAAGGTCAAAAAGCTCGTAGCGGTGGCGGTGTACGTCTTGGCTTTGAAGGTGGACAAACTCCATTGTTCCGTCGTCTTCCAAAACGTGGATTTACAAACATCAACGCTAAAGAATATGCGATTGTAAACCTTGATCAGTTGAACGTCTTCGAAGATGGTGCAGAAGTAACACCAGTAGTACTTGTAGAAGCAGGTATTGTAAAAGCTGAAAAATCAGGAATTAAAATTCTTGGTAACGGAGAATTGACTAAGAAATTGTCTGTTAAGGCAGCTAAATTCTCTAAATCAGCTGAAGAAGCTATCACTGCTAAAGGTGGTTCAGTAGAAGTCATCTAAGAGGGGTGACCTATGTTCTTTAAATTACTAAAAGATGCATTTAAGGTAAAACAAGTTCGGTCTAAAATCTTATTTACAATTTTTATCATTCTTGTTTTTCGTATCGGGACAACTATCACAGTTCCTGGTGTAAATGCGAAAATTCTTAATAACTTGCAAGATATTTCCTTCTTAAATATGATGAGCTTGGTGTCAGGGAATGCTATGAGAAACTTTTCTGTATTCGCCCTTGGGGTAAGTCCTTACATCACAGCTTCCATCGTTGTTCAGTTGCTTCAAATGGATTTGCTTCCGAAGTTTGTTGAATGGGGGAAACAAGGTGAAGTTGGACGGAGAAAGTTGAATCAAGCGACTCGCTATATTGCCCTGGTTCTTGCTTTTGTCCAGTCAATTGGGATTACTGCAACATTCCACACACTGTCACAAGCTAAATTAGTAGCTACACCAAATGTTGAAACTTACATCTTGATTGGTGCGATTTTAACAACTGGTTCGATGATTGTGACTTGGTTGGGAGAGCAAATTTCAGATAAGGGATACGGGAATGGTGTATCCATGATCATCTTCGCAGGGATTGTTTCATCTATCCCAGAAATGATCAAAGAAGTTTACGAAAATTCATTTGTAAACGTTCGGTCGGGTCAGCTGACCAATTCCTTAACTTTTGTAGGTGTTTTAATTCTAGCTATTTTAGTGATTATCTACTTTACAACGTTTGTAGAACAAGCACAGTACAAAATTCCAATTCAATACACAAAGATTGCTCAGGGTGCACCGTCTAGTTCATACCTTCCATTGAAGGTAAACCCAGCCGGGGTTATTCCGGTCATCTTTGCAAGTTCGATTACTGCTGCCCCAGCAGCGATTTTCCAAGTTATTAGCGCTATGGGCTATAATGCTGGGTGGGTTCGAACAGCTCAATCTATGCTAGCAACCAATACACCTACTGGTGTAGCGATGTATGCCTTGTTGATCATTCTCTTCACGTTCTTCTATACTTTTGTGCAGATTAACCCAGAAAAACTGCGGAAAATCTACAAAAGAGTGGAGCTTACATCCCAGGTGTTCGTCCAGGGAAAGGAACGGAAGAATACATGTCTCGTCTGCTTAGACGTTTGGCAACTGTTGGTTCTCTCTTCCTCGGATTTATCACCATCATCCCAATTCTTGCTCGTGATGTCTTCGGTCTAACAGATACAGTTGCTCTTGGAGGAACTAGTCTCTTGATCATTATCTCGACAGGTATTGAAGGAATGAAACAACTAGAAGGTTACTTGTTGAAACGCAAATACGTTGGTTTCATGGATAGAACAACAGAATAGAATTAGGTTGACATTGTCAACCTTCTATTTTGTTTTTGAATAAGTTTGTTAGTTCGTAACAGACTTATTTAAAAACAAAATAAGGAGCAAATGATTATGAATTTATTAATCATGGGATTACCTGGAGCAGGTAAGGGAACACAAGCGACTAAGATTGTGGAACAATTTCATGTTGCGCACATCTCAACAGGGGATATGTTCCGTGCTGCAATGGCTAACCAAACAGAAATGGGTGTTTTAGCGAAGTCCTACATTGACAAAGGTGAATTAGTACCTGATGATGTAACCAATGGAATCGTAAAAGAACGCCTAGCTCAAGATGATATTAAGGAAAAAGGGTTCCTCTTAGACGGTTTCCCTCGTACCATTGAACAAGCACACGCTTTGGATCAAATTTTGGTAGACCTTGGTCTTGACCTTGAGGGAGTAATTAACATCGAAGTAGATCCATCTTGCCTTCTTGAACGCTTGAGTGGTCGCATCATTCACCGTGAAACAGGTGAAACTTACCACAAAGTATTCAATCCGCCGGCTGACTACAAGGAAGAAGACTATTACCAACGTGAAGACGATAAACCAGAAACGGTTAAACGTCGTTTGGATGTGAACATTGCTCAAGGAGAGCCAATTCTTGCTCATTATCGTGCTAAAGGATTGGTTCATGATATTGAAGGGAATCAAGACATTAACGACGTCTTCAAAGATATCCAAGAAGTCTTGGAGAATTTGAAATAAAAACGTTTTTAGTCACTTGCAATATTTGACAACAAGTGATACAATGAATTAGTCTGACTTATAATTGTTACCTCTGTGCTCAGAGGAATGAATCGAAATTTATGGAGGTACTTTTGCGTGGCAAAAGACGATGTGATTGAAGTAGAAGGCAAAGTAGTTGATACCATGCCGAATGCTATGTTTACGGTTGAACTTGAAAATGGACATCAGATTTTTAGCAACAGTTTCTGGTAAAATTCGTAAAAACTATATTCGTATTTTTAGCGGGAGATCGTGTTACTGTGGAGATGAGTCCGTACGATTTGACACGTGGACGTATCACATACCGCTTTAAATAATCGAAAAAAACTTGGAGGGATAAAAATGAAAGTAAGACCATCGGTCAAACCAATTTGCGAATACTGTAAAGTAATTCGTCGTAATGGTCGTGTTATGGTAATTTGCCCAGCAAATCCAAAACACAAACAACGTCAAGGATAAAATAGAAAGGAGAAAACATGGCTCGTATTGCTGGAGTTGACATTCCAAATGACAAACGTGTAGTAATTTCATTGACTTATGTATACGGTATTGGACTTCCAACATCTAAGAAAATTCTTGCTGCTGCAGGTGTTTCTGAAGATATTCGTGTTCGTGACCTTACACCAGATCAAGAAGATGCTATCCGTCGTGAAGTTGACGCAATTAAAGTAGAAGGTGACCTTCGTCGTGAAGTGAACTTGAACATTAAACGTTTGATGGAAATCGGTTCATACCGTGGTATCCGTCATCGTCGTGGACTTCCTGTTCGTGGACAAAACACTAAAAACAATGCTCGCACTCGTAAAGGTAAAGCTGTTGCGATTGCAGGTAAGAAAAAATAAGAAAATAAAATAAGGAGGTAAAAATCTTGGCTAAACCAACACGTAAACGTCGTGTGAAAAAGAATATCGAATCAGGTATTGCTCATATTCACGCAACATTTAATAACACAATTGTTATGATTACTGATGTGCATGGTAACGCAATTGCATGGTCATCTGCAGGTGCTCTTGGTTTCAAAGGTTCTCGTAAATCTACACCATTTGCTGCACAAATGGCTTCAGAAGCTGCTGCAAAATCTGCTCAAGAACATGGTCTTAAATCAGTAGAAGTTACTGTTAAAGGTCCTGGATCTGGTCGTGAGTCTGCTATTCGTGCGCTTGCTGCTGCTGGTCTTGAAGTTACTGCAATCCGCGATGTGACTCCTGTGCCACACAATGGTGCTCGTCCTCCAAAACGTCGCCGTGTATAATCGTCAACAATTACACAGCTTTTCGTTCAGAGGGAGTATAGCAAATGATTGAGTTTGAAAAACCAAATATAACAAAAATTGATGAAAATAAAGATTACGGTGTATTTGTAGTAGAACCGCTTGAACGCGGTTATGGTACAACACTGGGGAACTCTCTTCGTCGCGTATTATTAGCTTCACTTCCAGGTGCTGCTGTTACTTCAATTAACATTGAAGGTGTATTGCACGAATTTGATACAGTTCCAGGTGTCCGTGAAGACGTTATGCAAATCATTCTTAACGTTAAAGGGATCGCTGTAAAATCTTACGTCCAAGACGAAAAGATTATTGAACTTGATGTAGAAGGTCCTGCAGAAGTGACTGCTGGAGATATTCTTACAGATAGTGATATTGAAATTGTAAACCCTGATCATTATCTTTTTACAATCGGTGAAGGATCAAGCTTTAAAGCAACTTTGACAGTGAATAGCGGTCGTGGTTATGTCCCAGCTGATCAGAATAAAAAAGATGATGCACCAGTAGGTACACTTGCTGTAGATTCAATCTATACGCCAGTGACAAAAGTTAATTACCAAGTTGAACCAGCACGCGTTGGTAGCAACGATGGTTTTGACAAACTAACCCTTGAAATCTTAACAAATGGAACAATTATTCCAGAAGATGCTCTAGGTCTTTCTGCTCGTATTTTGACAGAACACCTTAACCTCTTTACAAACCTTACAGAAATCGCAATTGCGACAGATGTTATGAAGGAAGCGGATACAGCATCAGACGATCGAGTACTAGAACGCACCATCGAAGAATTGGATCTTTCTGTTCGTTCATACAACTGCTTGAAACGTGCCGGTATCAATACTGTGTATGATTTGACAGAAAAGTCTGAACCAGAAATGATGAAGGTTCGTAACCTTGGACGTAAGAGTCTCGAAGAAGTTAAAGTTAAGCTTGCCGATTTAGGCCTTGGGCTAAAAAACGATAAATAGAGGAGGAATACATGGCTTACCGTAAACTAGGACGCACTAGCTCACAACGTAAAGCAATGCTTCGTGATTTGACAACTGATCTTATCATCAATGAAGCAATCGTAACAACTGAAGCACGTGCAAAAGAAATCCGTAAATCAGTTGAAAAAATGATTACTTTAGGTAAACGTGGTGACTTGCACGCACGTCGTCAAGCAGCTGCTTACGTACGTAACGAAGTTGCATCACAAAACTTTGATGAAGAAACTGGTAAATACTCAGAAACAACTGCACTTCAAAAATTGTTCTCTGAACTTGCACCACGTTATGCTGAGCGCAATGGTGGATATACTCGTATCCTTAAAACTGAACCACGCCGTGGGGATGCTGCGCCAATGGCAATTATCGAATTAGTATAAAATCATCAATTTTGTTGAGTGTTATGATGTTGGAAGGACTAAACGGTTCTTCTTAGTCTAGCTCTGGTCTGCCGCTAGGATTTATCCTAGCGGTAACACTCATCATATTGAGGTAAATGGTAGACGCTTGTTTACGAAATTGCTTTAATTTAAAACAATTTCGTAAGCAGGCGTTTTTTGATATAATAGAACAGTTATGACAGAAAAACAAAAAAAAGAAGTTTGTGCTGAGGCACTGCTGACCAAAAGATACCTTACCTCTCTTAAGGAAGAACCCGAAAAGTATATTGGAATCGAGTTAGAATTTCCGATTATTAATCTACTGGGTGGAAAAACAGATACAAGGGTTTCTAAAGACTTGTTCAGGTACTTGCTAAAAGTCGAAGACTTTAAAATAATTAAAGAAGATGATGATGGAAATCCTGTTCAATTAAGTCATGATAAAAATAAGGATCAAATTGTATTTGAACTCTCTTATAATACAATCGAATTCGCGTTTGAGAAATCAAAAACTATTCAAGAAGTTGAAAAGAGATTCACTCATTACCTAAACCTTATTCAGCCATTTCTAAGAGAGAGAAAGCACCAAATTGAAGGAAGAGGAATACATCCATACTGGAAGGAAAATGATAACAGCCCAGTTAAAATTGATCGCTATAAGATGTTGGTTCAATTTCTTAAGCTGGCTGAAAATGAAAATCAGGAGAAATACCATCGGTATCCAGATTATGGAACTTTTATTTGTGGAAACCAGGTGCAATTAGATGTTTCAAAAAGTAATTATTTAAAGATCATTAATGCAATGAATAAAGTAGAAGCTGCAAAAGCCTATCTATTTGCTAATTCAATTTTTGAAGGCGAAAACTGGGATACCAGGATTTCAAGAGATATTTTTTGGGAAGCATCAATGCATGGTTATTACCCAGAAAATGTCGGAGTAAATCCAGAAGACTATACGACAGATCAAGCTTATGTTGAATATTTGCTACAAACGTCACTGTTTTATGCTTATCGTGGAGAAGAGATTCTTTATTTTAAACCAATCAGAGCCAAAGAATACCTAAAGCAAGATAAAATTTTAGCTTATCGGTTAGATGGTTCCAGTAAAGAAATACAACCGAAAGAAGATGATTTTCAAAATCATAGAAGCTACCATTTTCAAGACTTAACAACAAGAGGGACGATTGAATTTAGGAGCACTTGCACTCAACCCTTAAGTCGGACTTTCACTCCAATAGCTTTTCATGTTGGCCTTTATGAAAATAATCGTCAATTAGATGCTTACCTAAAAAACAATCCTTATTTTGATTTTCAAAAAGAAAACCCTAAAGAATTAAGAAAACAATATTCTAAAAAAACATTATCAAGTGAAGAGGAAATCAAAATCAAACACTTTTCAAAGGATCTATTAGAAATTGCAAAAAATGGGTTGATAAAAAGAGAAAAAGGTGAAGAATGGTATCTTGAGTCAATAATTAAAGAATTAGAAGAACGCTGATATATCAAGCGTTTTTTCTAATTTGTTAAAAAAATAAAAAAAATAGAAAAAAGTTATTGACAAGACGAGTGATGCGTGATATACTAATATAGTTGTCGCGCGAGAGCGACAAAGACCTTTGAAAACTGAACAAGACGAACCAATGTGCAGGGCACTATAACTAAGGTTATAGTACTGAACAATGAAAAAAACAATAAATCTGTCAGTGACAGAATGAGTTTAAGACAAACAATTATTTTAATGAGAGTTTGATCCTGGCTCAGGATGAACGCTGGCGGCGTGCCTAATACATGCAAGTAGAACGCTGAAGGAAGGAGCTTGCTCTTTCCGGATGAGTTGCGAACGGGTGAGTAACGCGTAGGTAACTGCCTGGTAGCGGGGGATAACTATTGGAAACGATAGCTAATACCGCATAACAGTAGATGTTGCATGACATCTACTTGAAAGGGGCAATTGCTCCACTACCAGATGGACCTGCGTTGTATTAGCTAGTTGGTGAGGTAACGGCTCACCAAGGCGACGATACATAGCCGACCTGAGAGGGTGATCGGCCACACTGGGACTGAGACACGGCCCAGACTCCTACGGGAGGCAGCAGTAGGGAATCTTCGGCAATGGACGGAAGTCTGACCGAGCAACGCCGCGTGAGTGAAGAAGGTTTTCGGATCGTAAAGCTCTGTTGTAAGAGAAGAACGAGTGTGAGAGTGGAAAGTTCACACTGTGACGGTATCTTACCAGAAAGGGACGGCTAACTACGTGCCAGCAGCCGCGGTAATACGTAGGTCCCGAGCGTTGTCCGGATTTATTGGGCGTAAAGCGAGCGCAGGCGGTTAGATAAGTCTGAAGTTAAAGGCTGTGGCTTAACCATAGTACGCTTTGGAAACTGTTTAACTTGAGTGCAGAAGGGGAGAGTGGAATTCCATGTGTAGCGGTGAAATGCGTAGATATATGGAGGAACACCGGTGGCGAAAGCGGCTCTCTGGCTTGTAACTGACGCTGAGGCTCGAAAGCGTGGGGAGCAAACAGGATTAGATACCCTGGTAGTCCACGCCGTAAACGATGAGTGCTAGGTGTTAGACCCTTTCCGGGGTTTAGTGCCGCAGCTAACGCATTAAGCACTCCGCCTGGGGAGTACGACCGCAAGGTTGAAACTCAAAGGAATTGACGGGGGCCCGCACAAGCGGTGGAGCATGTGGTTTAATTCGAAGCAACGCGAAGAACCTTACCAGGTCTTGACATCCCTCTGACCGCTCTAGAGATAGAGTTTTCCTTCGGGACAGAGGTGACAGGTGGTGCATGGTTGTCGTCAGCTCGTGTCGTGAGATGTTGGGTTAAGTCCCGCAACGAGCGCAACCCCTATTGTTAGTTGCCATCATTTAGTTGGGCACTCTAGCGAGACTGCCGGTAATAAACCGGAGGAAGGTGGGGATGACGTCAAATCATCATGCCCCTTATGACCTGGGCTACACACGTGCTACAATGGCTGGTACAACGAGTCGCAAGTCGGTGACGGCAAGCTAATCTCTTAAAGCCAGTCTCAGTTCGGATTGTAGGTCGCAACTCGCCTACATGAAGTCGGAATCGCTAGTAATCGCGGATCAGCACGTCGCGGTGAATACGTTCCCGGGCCTTGTACACACCGCCCGTCACACCACGAGAGTTTGTAACACCCGAAGTCGGTGAGGTAACCTTTTAGGAGCCAGCCGCCTAAGGTGGGATAGATGATTGGGGTGAAGTCGTAACAAGGTAGCCGTATCGGAAGGTGCGGCTGGATCACCTCCTTTCTAAGGATAAGGAAACCTGCACGTTCGTCATGTTTAGTTTTGAGAGGTCTTGTGGGGCCTTAGCTCAGCTGGGAGAGCGCCTGCTTTGCACGCAGGAGGTCAGCGGTTCGATCCCGCTAGGCTCCATTGGTGAGAGATCACCAAGGATGAACATTGAAAATTGAATATCTATATCAAATAGTAACAAGAAAATAAACCGAAAACGCTGTGAATATTTAATGAGTTTTCTAATTTTGAAAAAATTAGGTTAATAAGGTTAAGTTAATAAGGGCGCACGGTGGATGCCTTGGCACTAGGAGCCGAAGAAGGACGTGACAAACGACGAAATGCCTCGGGGAGCTGTAAGTAAGCTTAGATCCGGGGATGTCCGAATGGGGGAACCCAACAGGTAATGCCTGTTACCCATATCTGTTAAGGATATGAGGAGGAAGACGCAGTGAACTGAAACATCTAAGTAGCTGCAGGAAGAGAAAGCAAAAGCGATTGCCTTAGTAGCGGCGAGCGAAACGGCAGGAGGGCAAACCGAAGAGTTTACTCTTCGGGGTTGTAGGACTGCAATGTGGACTTAAAGATTATAGAAGAACTACCTGGGAAGGTAGGCCAAAGAGAGTAATAGCCTCGTATTTAAAATAGTCTTTATACCTAGCAGTATCCTGAGTACGGCGAGACACGTGGAATCTCGTCGGAATCTGGGAGGACCATCTCCCAACCCCTAAATACTCCCTAGTGACCGATAGTGAACCAGTACCGTGAGGGAAAGGTGAAAAGCACCCCGGGAGGGGAGTGAAATAGAACCTGAAACCGTGTGCCTACAACAAGTTCGAGCCCGTTAATGGGTGAGAGCGTGCCTTTTGTAGAATGAACCGGCGAGTTACGATATGATGCGAGGTTAAGTTGAAGAGACGGAGCCGTAGGGAAACCGAGTCTGAATAGGGCGCTTTTAGTATTATGTCGTAGACCCGAAACCATGTGACCTACCCATGAGCAGGTTGAAGGTGCGGTAAAACGCACTGGAGGACTCGAACCAGGGCACGTTGAAAAAGTGCTTGGATGACTTGTGGGTAGCGGAGAAATTCCAAACGAACTTGGAGATAGCTGGTTCTCTCCGAAATAGCTTTAGGGCTAGCGTCGACATTAAGATTCTTGGAGGTAGAGCACTGTTTGGGTGAGGGGTCCATCCCGGATTACCAATCTCAGATAAACTCCGAATGCCAATGAATTATGGTCGGCAGTCAGACTGCGAGTGCTAAGATCCGTAGTCGAAAGGGAAACAGCCCAGACCACCAGCTAAGGTCCCAAAATAATTGTTAAGTGGAAAAGGATGTGGGGTTGCACAGACAACTAGGATGTTAGCTTAGAAGCAGCTATTCATTCAAAGAGTGCGTAATAGCTCACTAGTCGAGTGACCCTGCGCCGAAATGTACCGGGGCTAAAACAATTTACCGAAGCTGTGGATACCTTTAATGGTATGGTAGGAGAGCGTTCTATGTGTGAAGAAGGTATACCGTGAGGAGTGCTGGAACGCATAGAAGTGAGAATGCCGGTATGAGTAGCGAAAGACAGGTGAGAATCCTGTCCACCGTAAGACTAAGGTTTCCAGGGGAAGGCTCGTCCGCCCTGGGTTAGTCGGGACCTAAGGAGAGACCGAAAGGTGTATCCGATGGACAACAGGTTGATATTCCTGTACTAGAGTATGTAGTGATGGAGGGACGCAGTAGGCTAACTAAAGCGTGCGATTGGAAGTGCACGTCTAAGCAGTGAGGTGTGAATTGAGTTAAATGCTTAGTTCTATAACATTGAGCTGTGATGGGGAGCGAAGTTTAGTAGCGAAGTTAGTGATGTCACACTGCCAAGAAAAGCTTCTAGCGTTAAACATACTCTACCCGTACCGCAAACCGACACAGGTAGTCGAGGCGAGTAGCCTCAGGTGAGCGAGAGAACTCTCGTTAAGGAACTCGGCAAAATGACCCCGTAACTTCGGGAGAAGGGGTGCTGACTTCGGTCAGCCGC